>ERZ1023263.157-NODE-157-length-22047-cov-8.140051_pt1 | contig 22047 bp, 17 predicted proteins | sample MGYA00380461_ERZ1023263 | MGnify/ENA primary metagenome ERZ1023263 (study PRJEB33173, sample SAMEA4830316) | metagenome | study: EMG produced TPA metagenomics assembly of the PRJEB25223 data set...
GCAATGATATCAGCATTTTCAGCGACCAAGGTTTGTAGGACTTCTTGGGACAATTTGGCACGAGCTGAGTCACTAGTTAGGGCAGCGTTTAGGGAATCAATATTCCATGAGATAAGTTTCATAAAGTTACCTTTTTCATTCAGATTATAGATTTTATTATACCAAAAAAAGATCTATTTCCCCAACGTATAGTTTGAAAAATTACTCTCTTTCGTTTATAATTAAGAATGATTTTATGAAAGGGAGTGAAAATACATGAAATTCTACTCTTATGACTATGTACTCAGCCAAATCGGTCAGCAAAATGGTATCATGGTTGGCTTTGGGATTGTTCTATTAGCTGTGACAGTTTTTTTTGCTTTTAAGGCATACCATGATAAAAAGGGAACCGAATTTCGTGAGTTGGTCATGATTTCAGCTCTGACCTTATTTAGCTCTGACCTTATTTAGCTCTGCTTTTGGTCAGCATCACGACTTATCAAAACAATCAAGTTTCTAACAATAAATTTCAAACTTCACTTCATTTCATCGAGGTTGTTTCCAAAGATTTGGGAGTAGACAAGTCAGAAGTCTATGTTAATACTTCCACAAACACAGATGGCGCACTTATCAAGGTGGGAGATCGCTATTATCGTGCCCTAAACGGAAGTGAGCCAGACAAGTACCTGTTAGAGAAAGTCGAATTGTATAAGACAGACGCAATTGAACTGGTGGATGTGAACAAATGACACTTAATTATATCGAAATTTTAATCAAACTGGTCTTGACTCTCAAATAGCTCAACAACAATGTTCACTTTGTGAAACGTTTGATTGATGGTAAGCCAACTCTCCTTATCAAAAATGGGAATATTGACCCAGAAGCCTGTCGTTCAGTTGGTTTGTCTGCATCGGATGTAGCCCTCAAACTTCGTAGCCAAGGGATTTTCCAGATGAAGCAAGTCAAACGAGCTGTGCAAGAGCAAAATGGGCAACTCATCGTTGTGCAAATGGGAGATGAAAATCCTAAGTATCCAGTTGTGACTGACGGTGTGATTCAAGTAGATGTCTTGGAATCGATTGGTCGTAGCGAAGAGTGGTTGCTTGATAACCTCAGTAAACAAGGGCATGACAATGTAGCCAATATCTTTATTGCTGAATATGACAAGGGTGCTGTTACAGTCGTAACTTATAAATAAGAAAAACCTGGGGTCTTGTACTCTTCGAAAATCTCTTCAAACCGCGTCAACGTCGCCTTGCCGTATGTAGGTTACTGACTTCGTCAGTTCTATCTACAACCTCAAAGCAGTGCTTTGAGCAGCCTGCGGCTAGTTTCCTAGTTTGCTCTTTGATTTTCATTGAGTATTGGCCTCAGGTTTCCATTTGCAATCAGAAAGGGATTTTATGTCCATTATTCAAAAACTCTGGTGGTTTTTCAAGTTAGAAAAACGCCGTTATCTAGTCGGGATTGTGGCCCTGGTCTTGGTTTCCGTCCTCAATCTCATTCCTCCTATGGTTATGGGGCGAGTCATTGATGCCATCACATCGGGGCAATTAACCCAGCAGGACCTCCTTCTTAGCCTATTTTACTTGCTACTTGCAGCCTTTGGTATGTACTATTTGCGCTATGTGTGGCGTATGTATATCCTTGGGACCTCTTATTGCTTGGGACAGATCATGCGGTCTCGCTTGTTTAAGCATTTCACAAAAATGTCGTCAGCCTTTTATCAAATCTATCGGACGGGTGATCTGATGGCACACGCAACCAATGATATCAATGCCTTGACTCGTTTAGCAGGTGGCGGTGTCATGTCTGCGGTGGATGCCTCTATCACGGCTCTGGTGACTTTGTTGACCATGCTCTTTAGCATCTCATGGCAGATGACTCTTGTTGCCATTCTCCCCCTACCTTTCATGGCCTATGCGACTAGTCGCCTAGGGAGAAAGACTCATAAGGCCTTTGGCGAATCCCAAGCTGCTTTTTCTGAACTCAATAACAAGGTACAGGAGTCCGTATCAGGTATCAAAGTGACCAAGTCTTTCGGTTATCAGGCAGACGAGTTGAAGTCTTTTCAGGCAGTCAATGAATTAACCTTCCAAAAGAACCTGCAAACCATGAAATATGATAGTCTCTTTGACCCTATGGTTCTCTTGTTTGTTGGTTCGTCCTATGTTTTAACGCTTTTGGTTGGCTCCTTGATGGTTCAGGAAGGGCAGATTACAGTTGGTAATCTAGTCACCTTTATCAGCTATTTGGATATGCTGGTCTGGCCTCTTATGGCCATCGGCTTCCTCTTTAATACTACTCAGCGAGGGAAGGTTTCTTACCAGCGGATTGAAAATCTTTTGTCTCAGGAATCTCCTGTACAAGACCCTGAGTTTCCTCTGGATGGTATTGAAAATGGGCGTTTGGAGTATACCATTGACAGCTTTGCTTTTGAAAATGAGGAAACACTGACGGATATTCACTTTAGTTTGGCAAAAGGGCAAACACTGGGCTTGGTTGGGCAGACAGGCTCTGGGAAAACGTCCTTAATCAAGCTCCTCTTGCGTGAATACGATGTGGATAAGGGTGCCATTTATCTAAACGGTCACGATATTCGGGACTATCGTCTGACAGACCTTCGCAGTCTCATGGGCTATGTTCCTCAGGACCAGTTTCTCTTTGCAACTTCAATCCTAGACAATATCCGCTTTGGCAATCCTAACTTGCCCCTTTCAGCGGCCGTGGAAGCTACTAAGCTAGCCCGAGTTTACCAAGATATTGTAGACATGCCTCAAGGATTTGATACGCTGATTGGTGAAAAAGGAGTCAGTCTTTCTGGTGGTCAAAAGCAACGGTTGGCTATGAGTCGGGCTATGATTTTAGACCCTGATATCTTGATTTTAGATGATTCCTTATCCGCCGTAGATGCCAAGACAGAGTATGCGATTATCGACAACCTCAAGGAGACGCGAAAGGACAAGACAACCATTATCACTGCCCATCGCCTCAGTGCTGTTGTCCATGCAGATTTTATTTTAGTTCTACAAAATGGTCAAATTATCGAAAGAGGCAGGCACGAAGACTTGCTAGCGATGGCTGGCTGGTATGCCCAAACCTACCAGTCTCAGCAGTTGGAAATGAAAGGAGAAGAAGATGCAGAATAAACAAGAACAATGGGCTGTATTGAAGCGCTTGATGTCTTATCTCAAGCCTTATGGACTCCTGACCTTTTTGGCACTCAGTTTTCTCCTAGCGACGACGGTCATTAAAAGTGTCATACCCCTCGTGGCTTCCCACTTTATCGACCAGTATCTCAGCAATCTTAACCAACTAGCCGTTACCGTTTTGCTGGTCTACTATGGTCTCTACATCCTACAAACTGTAGTTCAGTATGTCGGCAATCTTCTCTTTGCGCGCGTGTCTTACAGTATTGTTAGGGATATTCGTCGGGATGCCTTTGCCAATATGGAGAAACTGGGCATGTCTTACTTTGACAAGACGCCAGCAGGTTCTATCGTTTCTCGTTTGACCAACGATACCGAGACGATTAGTGATATGTTTTCTGGGATTTTATCCAGCTTTATCTCAGCAGTTTTTATCTTTCTGACAACCCTTTATACCATGTTGGTGCTGGATTTTCGTTTGACGGCTTTAGTCTTGCTCTTTCTCCCTTTGATTTTCCTTTTGGTCAATCTCTATCGAAAAAAGTCAGTGAAAATCATCGAGAAAACCAGAAGTCTCTTGTCAGATATCAATAGTAAGCTGGCAGAGAATATCGAGGGAATCAGAATAATCCAGGCCTTTAATCAAGAGAAGCGCCTGCAGGCAGAATTTGATGAAATCAACCAAGAGCACTTGGTCTATGCCAACCGTTCTGTAGCCTTGGATGCCCTCTTTTTGAGACCTGCCATGAGTTTGTTGAAACTTCTAGGTTATGCTGTCTTGATGGCCTATTTTGGCTATCGTGGTCTTTCTATCGGGATAACGGTCGGGACCATGTATGCCTTTATCCAGTACATCAACCGCCTTTTTGACCCCTTGATTGAGGTGACGCAAAACTTTTCAACTCTGCAAACGTCTATGGTTTCTGCAGGCCGTGTCTTTGCCTTAATCGATGAGAGGACCTATGAACCTCTTCAAGAAAATGGGCAGGCTAAAGTCAAAGAAGGCAATATCCGTTTTGAACATGTGTGTTTCTCGTATGACGGTAAACATCCGATTCTGGATGACATTTCTTTCTCTGTTAATAAGGGTGAAACCATTGCCTTTGTAGGTCATACAGGTTCAGGGAAATCGTCTATTATCAATGTCCTCATGCGCTTTTATGAATTCCAGTCAGGGAGAGTTCTCTTGGATGATGTGGATATCAGGGATTTCAGTCAAGAAGAGCTGAGAAAAAACATCGGTTTGGTTTTACAGGAACCCTTCCTCTATCATGGAACTATTAAGTCCAATATCGCCATGTACCAAGAAATCAGTGATGAGCAGGTTCAGGCTGCGGCAGCCTTTGTGGATGCAGATTCCTTTATTCAAGAACTTCCTCAGGGGTACGACTCCCCTGTTTCCGAGCGTGGTTCGAGCTTCTCTACTGGGCAGCGCCAGCTTCTTGCCTTTGCTAGAACAGTCGCCAGCCAGCCTAAAATCCTGATTTTGGATGAAGCGACAGCCAATATTGACTCTGAAACAGAAAGCTTGGTTCAAGCTTCTCTGGCGAAGATGAGACAGGGCCGAACAACTATTGCTATCGCTCACCGCCTTTCTACTATTCAAGACGCCAACTGCATCTATGTCTTGGATAAGGGACGCATTATCGAGAGTGGAACCCATGAGGAACTCTTGGCTCTGGGAGGAACCTATCACAAGATGTATAGTTTGCAGGCAGGGGCCATGGCCTATACTCTTTGAAAATCTCTTTAAACCATGTCAGCTTTATCTGCAATCTCAAAGCTGTACTTTGATTTTCATTGAGTACTAGAAGGAAATCCTTCAAATTACAGATTTCTTTCACCGCCTTTTCCATTTTGTGGTATAATGAAAAATGTTGACAAATAGTATAATAAAAACAAAGGAGAACAGCATGCTGAAATGGGAAGACTTGCCTGTGGAAATGAAATCAAGCGAGGTTGAGTCTTACTACCAGCTTGTCTCTAAAAGGAAGGGTTCGCTGATTTTCAAGCGTTGCTTGGACTGGTTTTTGGCCTTGGTCTTACTGGTTCTAACCTCTCCCATCTTTCTCATCTTGAGCATTTGGATCAAGTTGGATAGTAAGGGGCCAGTGATTTACAAGCAAGAGCGTGTGACCCAGTACAACCGTCGGTTCAAGATTTGGAAGTTCCGTACCATGGTGACGGATGCGGATAAAAAAGGAAGTCTGGTGACTTCTGCTAACGATAGCCGTATTACCAAGGTTGGAAATTTCATCCGACGTGTCCGTTTGGACGAACTGCCTCAGTTGGTCAATGTCCTTAAAGGTGAGATGTCCTTTGTCGGTACACGACCTGAAGTGCCACGTTATACAGAGCAGTATAGCCCTGAAATGATGGCAACCTTGCTCTTGCAAGCAGGGATTACCTCTCCAGCCAGCATCAACTACAAGGATGAGGACACCATCATCAGTCAAATGACGAAGAAAGGTCTGTCAGTTGATCAGGCCTATGTGGAGCATGTTCTTCCTGAAAAGATGCACTATAACCTCGCCTATCTCCGAGAGTTTAGTTTCCTTGGGGACATCAAAATCATGTTTCAAACCGTATTTGAGGTACTAAAATAAAGTAGTCATAAGAAAATGAGTACAGATAAAAGGAGTAAATCAATGCCAAATTACAATATTCCATTTTCACCGCCTGATATCACAGAAGCAGAAATTGCTGAAGTAGCGGATACCCTGCGTTCTGGTTGGATCACAACAGGTCCTAAAACAAAAGAACTGGAGCGCCGCTTGTCTCTTTACACACAGACACCTAAGACTGTTTGTCTCAACTCTGCGACAGCCGCTCTGGAGTTGATTTTACGCGTTTTGGAAGTGGGACCTGGTGATGAAGTCATCGTTCCAGCCATGACCTATACGGCTTCATGTAGTGTCATTACGCACGTGGGAGCAACCCCTGTCATGGTGGATATCCAAGCAGATACGTTTGAGATGGACTATGACCTGCTTGAGCAAGCTATCACTGAGAAAACTAAGGTGATTATCCCAGTAGAGCTCGCAGGGATTGTTTGCGATTATGACCGTTTGTTCCAAGTCGTGGAGAAAAAACGTGACTTCTTTACTGCTTCAAGCAAGTGGCAAAAGGCCTTTAACCGTATTGTCATTGTCTCTGATAGTGCCCACGCTTTGGGATCTACTTATAAAGGACAACCTTCTGGTTCTATCGCTGACTTTACTTCCTTCTCATTCCATGCCGTTAAGAACTTTACAACGGCAGAAGGTGGAAGTGCGACTTGGAGAGCCAATCCAGTGATTGATGACGAAGAGATGTACAAGGAATTCCAAATCCTTTCCCTTCACGGGCAAACTAAGGATGCTCTTGCCAAGATGCAACTGGGGTCATGGGAATACGATATCGTTACACCAGCCTATAAGTGCAACATGACCGATATCATGGCTTCACTTGGTTTGGTACAATTGGACCGCTATCCAAGTTTGTTGCAACGCCGTAAGGACATTGTGGACCGCTATGATAGTGGTTTTGCAGGTTCTCGCATCCATCCTTTGGCACACAAGACTGAAACTGTCGAATCTTCACGCCACCTCTACATCACCCGTGTAGAAGGAGCAAGCCTAGAAGAACGCAACCTCATCATCCAAGAATTGGCTAAAGCAGGAATTGCAAGTAATGTTCACTACAAACCGCTTCCTCTCTTGACAGCCTATAAGAATCTTGGATTTGATATGACGAACTATCCTAAAGCCTATGCCTTCTTTGAGAATGAAATTACCCTCCCTCTTCATACTAAATTAAGCGATGAAGAAGTAGACTATATCATTGAGACTTTCAAAACAGTTTCTGAAAAAGTGCTAACTTTATCAAAAAAATGACAAACTACAGTCAAGCGAAAGTGATCCTGTCCCTAAAAAGTCTAATTGAGTGTAAAAACTGTTGTTTTCAATTGATAATAGTTTACACCTGTAGTTGAGGCCTCTTTCTCCTCAGAGAGAGAATTTTTATAGGATTTTCCTTTCTTGTGGGAGTCCCGTGGTTTGAAATAAGATGTGAGCAATTTGGTGTAGCATTTAGAATCCTTACTAGACATCATTTAGAAAATCTAGTGTCTTGTTCTAGTTTTCAATTCACCCTATTTTTTGAAAGACGTGAGTTTCCATGAGTGAGATTGTGGAAACTCGCGTCTTTTTTTTGTTTTCAGAATATTGTTCAAAGTTTTGTGCCTGTCTTTCATGTTCTAGTCATTCTTTTGCATGATAGAATTTATAACATGTTGATATTATAATAATGAAAATATTCTATATGTTTAGTGATGCTTGCTATACATCATTAGATCTCCTGCGAGACAATCTATAAAACACTTGTCTACGATTACCTATATGCCCTATTCCAGTATTTTAGAAGCACTGCATCTATTTTTATCGAGGTTAAATCTAGCTTTTATAGAAGGTCTATTTAAGAAATATATTGTAGTGTTTTAGTTTCAATCCGCCATATGAGCGATATTCATGTAAATATCCCTGGCGAATGCTTGTATGACAAGGTATTTGTTCTTTCATTTATAATTTACAACATATCAATAAATTTAAATATAGTAAATGGGATATTTTATATTCAAGCTAAGAAAGATAGCATCACTTTTGAATGGAAGGCTAAAGAGCAAACTAGGAAGTTGGCCATAGATAGCTCAAAACCCTGCTTTGAGGTTGTAGATATAGTAAAAGGAAATAAGAATAGGACAAATCGATCGGGACAGTCAAATCGATTTCTAACAATGTTTTAGAAGTAGAGGTGTACTATTATAGTTTCAGTCTACTATAGAACTGACCAAGTCAGTAACCTAGACTTAGGGCAAGGCGGCACTGACCTAGTTTGAAGAGATTTCCGAAGAGTATAAATTTTAATATTTTCTTGTGTTATTCCTTGACAATTCAATTTGGAAAATATATGATAAAGATAATGACAGCGGTGTCATTCTATCTATTTTAAGAAAAGTAATAATCAATTGTTAAAAATAGTAAAAAAATTGGAGGTTCTGATGAAATATTTTGTTCCTAATGAGGTATTCAGTATTCGTAAATTAAAGGTGGGGACTTGCTCGGTACTATTGGCAATTTCAATTTTGGGAAGCCAAGGTATTTTATCGGATGAAGTTGTTACTAGTTCTTCACCGATGGCTACAAAAGAGTCTTCTAATGCAATTACTAATGATTTAGATAATTCACCAACTGTTAATCAGAATCGTTCTGCTGAAATGATTGCCTCTAATTCAACCACTAATGGTTTAGATAATTCGTTAAGTGTTAATAGTATCAGCTCTAATGGTACTATTCGTTCCAATTCACAATTAGACAACAGAACAGTTGAATCTACAGTAACATCTACTAATGAAAATAAGAGTTATAAGGAAGATGTTATAAGTGACAGAATTATCAAAAAAGAATTTGAAGATACTGCTTTAAGTGTAAAAGATTATGGTGCGGTAGGTGATGGGATTCATGATGATCGACAAGCAATTCAAGATGCAATAGATGCTGCAGCTCAAGGGCTAGGTGGAGGAAATGTATATTTTCCTGAAGGAACTTATTTAGTAAAAGAAATTGTTTTTTTAAAAAGTCATACACACTTAGAATTGAATGAGAAAGCTACAATTCTAAATGGTATAAATATTAAGAATCACCCTTCCATTGTTTTTATGACAGGTTTATTTACGGATGATGGTGCGCAAGTAGAATGGGGCCCAACAGAAGATATTAGTTATTCTGGTGGTACGATTGATATGAACGGTGCTTTGAATGAAGAAGGAACTAAAGCAAAAAATCTACCACTTATAAATTCTTCAGGTGCATTTGCTATTGGGAATTCAAATAACGTAACTATAAAAAATGTAACATTCAAGGATAGTTATCAAGGGCATGCTATTCAAATTGCAGGTTCGAAAAATGTATTAGTTGATAATTCTCGTTTTCTTGGGCAAGCCTTACCCAAAACGATGAAGGATGGGCAAATCATAAGTAAGGAGAGCATTCAGATTGAACCATTAACTAGAAAAGGTTTTCCTTATGCCTTGAATGATGATGGGAAAAAATCTGAAAATGTGACTATTCAAAATTCCTATTTTGGCAAAAGTGATAAATCTGGGGAATTAGTAACAGCAATTGGCACACACTATCAAACATTGTCAACACAGAACCCCTCTAATATTAAAATTTTAAATAATCATTTTGATAACATGATGTATGCAGGTGTACGTTTTACAGGATTCACTGATGTATTAATCAAAGGAAATCGCTTTGATAAGAAAGTTAAAGGAGAGAGTGTACATTATCGAGAAAACGGAGCAGCTTTAGTAAATGCTTATAGCTATAAAAACACTAAAGACCTATTAGATTTAAATAAACAGGTGGTTATCGCCGAAAATATATTTAATATTGCCGATCCTAAAACAAAAGCGATACGAGTTGCAAAAGATAGTGCAGAATATTTAGGAAAAGTATCAGATATTACTGTAACAAAAAATGTAATTAATAATAATTCTAAGGAAACAGAACAACCAAATATTGAATTATTACGAGTTAGTGATAATTTAGTAGTCTCAGAGAATAGTATATTCGGTGGTAAAGAAGGAATTGTTATTGAGGATTCAAAGGGTAAAATAACCGTTTTAAATAACCAATTTTATAATTTATCCGGTAAGTATATATCATTCATCAAATCTAATGCAAATGGGAAAGAACCTGTTATACGTGATAGCGATGGTAATTTCAATATTGTAACGGAGAATGGGCTTTACAAAATTGTAACAAATAATTTAAGTGATAAAAACGAAAAAGAAAAAAACAAAGAGGAAAAACAATCTAATTCAAATAATGTAATTGATAGTAACCAGAAGAACGGAGAGTTTAACTCAAGTAAAGATAATAGACAAATGAATGACAAGATCGACAATAAACAAGATAATAAGACAGAAGAAGTAAACTATAAAATAGTTGGAGATGGCAGAGAAACTGAAAATCATATTAATAAATCTAAAGAAATAGTAGATGTAAAACAAAAATTACCAAAGACTGGTTCGAACAAGATTATGGAACTATTCTTAACAGTGACAGGAATTGGTTTACTTTTGACACTAAAAGGGTTGAAGTATTATGGTAAAGATAAATAAAATTTGTTCGATACAAGGAAGTTCCGTAGAAAATGAGGATATTGTAGGTTCACAAAATCAGTATTTTTGGATTATTGGTGGAGCTACAGATTTATATAATTCTAAAGAGGAGATAGGTTATTCAGTCTCAGAAGTTGTACATATTTTATCAGAAAGTTTGTCGGTTAATTGTAAAGAATCAAAAACTCTTAAACAAATATTTGAAACTGCTTTACTCGAGGTTAAAGATGAAATCGGTTTAAACTCATATGAATTAACAGAGTATAGTAAAATGAAATAATAATAGGACAAATCAATCAGGACAGTCAAATCGATTTCTAACAATGTTTTAGAAGTAGAGGTGTACTATTCTAGTTTCAATATACTATATTATCGCTTACCAATATTTGCTTTTATATTTGCTAAACTTTCAGAAAAAAAGTTGGAGTATATGATGCTAGGTGACTGCGTCATGTTAGTAAACGAAATGGAAATAACTGATCATAGAGTAGATAACTTATTTGAAAAAGGGAAAAATGAGATAAAAGATCCAATTGGTACAAATAGTGTTTTAAATAAAAAAATTATTTTACAAAAAATCAGAAAATTATCTAATCAACCGAGTGGGTACTGGATAGGTTCGTTGGATGAGAGATTTTTAGACCATGCTATTATTAATCAAATAGATGTTACTAGTGAACAAATTGTTTTAATGAGCGATGGCTTTTATGAATTCTATCAAAATAATCAAAATAAAACTTTGGAAGAGTTAATTAAGATGAGATTTAATTCTTCTGCTATTGATCCAATCTATGGAAAGAAAGATGATGCAAGTATTGTAGTTATTGATGTTTGATATATTGTTTAAAATATTAATTGTTACTATTGAACTTTGTTAAGAAGAGGTACCTAAATGTTAAGGTTATATTTAGAAAATGAAATTATAGAATTATCAAATAATTTAGAGACCATTTGGGTATCTGTGCTTGATAAATATGAGAAGTTATTTGAATATTTATCAAATGAAGAACGAATAGAATTGATTAAAGAAGATTTAATCATAAATGAGTCAGTTCTAAATGTTGATAAAAAAGGATATGAGTTAATTTGTTTACAACATCCCGTTTCATATGACTTAAGAAGAATTATTAGTGTAATAAAAATATCAACTGACATTGAACGTATTGGGGATAGAATTGTTGAAATTTTAAAAAATCTACAGATTATTCAAAATAATGAAATTTTGAAGAAAATTATTTCAGAAATAAAAATACTTCATGAAGTTATCGGACTGCATATGAATAGGGCTATATCTTGTTATAGAGAGGAACAATCTGGATGTTTAGATATGGTTGTTATACAAAAACAGAATGAGATAGAAGAGCTTAGTATAAATATGGAAAAGAAAATAATGAATTACATATTTGAAGATGATGGGAACGTTTCTGAAGTAATTAGTACTTTAGATATTATTCATCACCTTGATAAAATTGCTCATACTACGCAAGCAATTTATAAATGGATAATGTATAGAAAATATGGGAATATAAATTAGAAAGAAAAATATATGAAAACAATTATTGATAATTTTGTTGATAGAGTAATTGAATACGGAATGTATAATGAAATTGACAAAATATATGTGAAAAATAGAGTACTAGCGTTAATAGGTGAGGAGGGAATTGATCGCATTTCCGATGAAAATGACCTGAAACAAATAAAAGATTACTTAGTGGAAATCGCCTTAAAAAACGGTAAAATTAAAGATTTAATCGAGGAAAAGGAATGTTTAGGAGCAGAGTTAATGAATTTCATAGTTCCTTTACCTAGTCGATTAAATGATATTTTTTGGAGTTCATATGATATATCACCTCAAGAAGCAGTTGAAGAGTTTTATAAGTTAAGTAAAGATAGTGATTATATTAAAACTTCTGCTATTGCTAAGAATATTGAGTTTCGAGCATCAACTAAATACGGAGAGCTAGAGATTACGATAAATTTGTCAAAACCCGAAAAAGATCCAAAAACAATTGCTGCTGAAAAATTAGTAAAAGCAACTAATTATCCCAAATGTTTACTATGTATGGAAAATGAAGGATATCAGGGGCGAATAAATTATCCAGCACGTTCGAATCATAGAATTATTCGGTTGAAACTTGGTGACGAAGTATGGGGATTCCAGTATTCTCCCTACTCGTACTTTAATGAGCATGCGATATTTTTGAATAGTCAACATGTACCAATGGCTATTACCTCTAAAACATTTGAACAATTATTGGAGATTGTTGATATTTTGCCAGGATATTTTGCTGGTTCAAATTCTGATCTTCCTATCTCAGGAGGCTCCATTCTTAGTCATAACCACTACCAGGGAGGGAAATATATTTTCCCAATGGAAAAAGCAAAATTTGAGAGTGAATTTTGTTTTAAAGACTTTGAGGATGTTAATGCTGGTATTGTAAAATGGCCAATGTCAGTAATTAGGTTACAAAGTGAAAATAAAAATCGCTTGTTAGATTTAGCTACTAAAATTCTAAATAAGTGGAGAGAATATTCAGATTTAGAAGTAGACATCATTGCTATGACTGAAGATGTCCCACACCATACGGTGACTCCTATTGCTCGTAAAGTGGACGGGAGATACGAATTAGATATTGTTCTAAGAGATAATCATACTACTGAACAATACCCAGATGGTGTTTTCCATCCTCATCAAGATGTACAACATATTAAAAGGGAAAATATCGGGTTAATCGAAGTGATGGGACTTGCGATATTACCACCTCGTTTGAAACCAGAGTTAGAAGAAGTTGGAAAATATCTTTTAGGAGAGGATAATGCAATTGCGGATTATCATTTAGAATGGGCCGACCAATTGAAAGAAAAATATCCTCGCATTAATAAAGAAGAGGTTAATAGCGTAGTTCAACACGAAGCAGGACAAGTGTTTGCGAGAGTTCTGGAAGATGCAGGAGTTTATAAGAATACACCGTCTGGGCATGAAGCGTTTATGAGATTTGTTAAGTCGGTTGGAATTAATTAGGAGGAAACCCAGCTGGCAATATTGGTAACAGGCGGAGCTGGTTATATTGGTAGCCATACCGTAGTAGAATTACTAAATTTAGGAAAGGAAGTTATCATTGTCGACAACCTTTCGAACTCTAGCAAATTGGTGCTAGACCGTATTGAAGCAATTACAGGAATACGTCCCGTGTTTTACGAATTAGATGTTTGTGATAAACAAGCATTGAGAAAGGTATTTGAACAAGAATCGATTGATGCTGCAATTCATTTTGCAGGTTATAAAGCTGTCGGAGAATCCGTGCAAAAGCCTGTGATGTACTACAAAAATAATATTATGAGTACATTGGCACTTGTTGAAGTGATGTCAGAATTTAATGTTAAAAAGATTGTCTTTTCTTCAAGTGCGACTGTATATGGAATTAACAATCAGTCACCTCTAATTGAGACGATGCAAACAAGTGCGACAAATCCTTATGGGTATACGAAAGTGATGCTTGAGCAAATTTTAAAAGATGTTCATGTGGCAGATTCAGAATGGAGTATTGCGTTGCTTCGTTATTTCAATCCAATTGGTGCTCATGAGTCTGGTTTGATTGGGGAAGATCCCTCAGGAATTCCTAACAACTTGATGCCTTATATTGCACAAGTAGCGGTAGGTAAGCTATCAGAGCTAAGTGTGTTCGGAAATGATTATGATACGCTTGATGGTACTGGTGTGCGTGATTATATCCATGTAGTAGATTTAGCAATAGGACATATAAAAGCTTTAGAAAAAGTATCTGAAAAAACAGATGTTTATATCTATAACCTAGGCTCGGGAGAAGGCACTAGTGTATTACAACTTGTAAATACATTTGAAAGTGTTAATAAGATCCCTATTCCTTATAAAATAGTTCCAAGACGTTCAGGAGACGTTGCAACTTATTATGCAAATGCAGACAAAGCATATAAGGAATTAAATTGGAGGACAACAAAATTGATTGAAGACATGTGTAGAGATACATGGAATTGGCAATCAAAAAATCCCAATGGCTATAATTGATGATACTGTCTATATGAGTGCTGTATTTTGGAAAAATTACTTAACCTTTTAATGAAATGCATATTTAATGAAAGATAAATTAAAAAAAATGTTTGACAGCGCTTGACAAAGGAAACGGTTTCATTGTATAATGTAAACATGGTGACACCGATGTCAAATATAAAAAAGAAGGTCTTTATATGAAAAACTTAACAAAAATTAAGTTCAAAGAAAATGGGGAATTTAATCATTTCCCTGGGAATACAGTTGTAGCAAATCTTTATACTAAACAAGATTTGATGGAAGTTGTTGATATTATTCAATCGCGTTATAGAGAATTACCATTTATCGATAAGTTTACTTTAACTCCAAGGAATTCTATTCACATGACTGTAATTGAATTGTTGTGCCATGAAAATCGTGAAACGGAGTTTTGGAGCAGTAATCTTCCTCTAGATACACCTTTACAGGAAATACATGATTACTTTGCTAAACAACTTGAAATTTTTCCATTGTTGGATGAAGAAATTCATATGCGTATAACTGAAATGGGAAAACAAAACATACTAGTTGAACCTGCAGATGAAGCTTCTGCAAAGAGATTAGAAGAAATTCGTACTTATGTCTCAGAAAAAGCAGGTGTTTGTTTCCCTAATCATGATAGATATCAATTCCATATTTCAATTGGGTATCTTCGGATTCCTCTAACCGAAGAGGAGGAAGAAGAGTTTACTAAAGTCAGAGCAGAATTAACTGAAATTTTATTAGAGAAGATTCCAACTATTACTGTAAACCGTATTGACTATACTGTATTTGAAGATATGAGACAATTTGTTCCATATCACGAAAAATTTAAATAAAATAATAAAAAAGGAGAACTTATCATGAAAAAAATGAAAGTTTGGTCTACTGTACTTGCAACGGGAGTTGCTCTTACTACACTTGCTGCTTGCTCTGGAGGTTCAAATTCTACGACTGCTTCTTCATCTGAAGAAAAAGCTGATAAAAGTCAAGAATTAGTTATCTATTCGAACTCAGTCTCAAATGGTCGTGGTGATTGGTTAACTGCTAAAGCAAAAGAAGCTGGTTTTAATATAAAAATGGTTGATATCGCTGGCGCTCAATTAGCAGACCGTGTTATTGCTGAGAAGAATAATGCAGTTGCAGATATGGTATTTGGAATTGGTGCTGTTGACTCAAATAAAATTAGAGATCAAAAATTACTAGTACAGTACAAGCCTAAATGGTTAGATAAAATTGATCAATCTTTATCAGATAAAGATAATTATTATAACCCAGTTATTGTTCAACCCTTGGTATTGATTGGAGCTCCTGATGCAAAAGAAATGCCAAAAGACTGGACAGAGTTAGCTAGTAAATATAAGGGACAATATTCCATTTATGGCTTAACTGGTGGGACTGGACGCGCCATTTACGCAAGTATTCTAGTTCGTTATCTTGATGAAAAAGGTGATTTAGGAGTATCGGAAAAGGGCTGGGAAGTTGCAAAAGAATACTTTGCAAATGCCTATACACTACAAAAAGGTGAAAGCACAGTTGTTAAAGTATTAGACAAAGAAAACGCTATCCAATACGGTATGATCTGGGGTTCTGGAGCGTTAATTGGACAAAAAGAACAAAATGTTGAATTCAAAGTTATGACTCCTGAGATTGGTGTACCATTTGTAACTGAACAAACTATGGTTTTAAGCACTAGTAAAAAACAAGCGTTAGCTAAAGAATTTATTGATTGGTTTGGTCAATCAGAAATTCAAGTAGAATATAGTAAAAAATTTGGATCTATTCCTGCAAATAAAGATGCCCTAAAAGAGTTACCTGAAGATACGAAAAAATTTGTTGATCAAGTGAAACCACAAAATATTGACTGGGAAGCTGTTGGAAAGCATTTGGATGAATGGGTAGAAAAAGCTGAATTAGAATACGTAAAATAAGAAATAAGAGTTATTTTTTATGTCCAAGTCTCTCTATTATTTCTAAATTTAAGGAAGAAATAAAGAGAGGCTTTTGGTTTTAGTAATAGAGGGAGTTAGTGAGATGATTAAATTTGATAATATTCAAATTAAATATGGTGATTTTGTTGCAATTGATAATCTGAATTTAGATATACATGAAGGGGAATTCTTTACATTTCTTGGGCCTTCAGGATGTGGTAAATCAACTACTTTGAGAGCATTGGTAGGTTTTTTAGATCCATCATCAGGAAGTATTGAAGTTAATGGAACAGATGTCACTCATTTGGAACCTGAAAAGCGTGGAATTGGTATTGTATTTCAATCTTATGCGCTATTTCCAACTATGACTGTTTTTGATAATATTGCATTTGGTTTAAAAGTTAAGAAGGTAGCTCCAGATGTTATTAAAGCTAAAGTATCAGCAGTGGCAGCAAAAATTAAGATCTCTGATCAACAGTTACAGCGTAATGTATCAGAATTATCTGGGGGTCAACAACAAAGGGTAGCATTGGCTCGTGCTCTGGTTCTTGAACCTAAAATTCTTTGTCTAGATGAACCATTGTCAAACCTTGACGCAAAATTACGTGTAGATTTGAGAAAAGAGTTGAAAAGACTTCAAAAAGAGTTAGGTATTACTACTTTATATGTTACTCATGATCAAGAGGAAGCCTTGACTTTATCTGATAGAATTGCAGTCTTTAACAATGGATACATCGAACAGGTCGGTACACCAGTAGAGATTTATCATAATTCTCAAACTGAATTTGTATGTGATTTTATTGGAGATATTAATGTTTTGACCGATGAAACAGTCCACGAAGTATTATTGAAAAATACAAGCGTTTTCTTAGAGGATAAAAAAGGATACATTCGATTAGAGAAAGTTCGATTCAATCGTGAAACTGAACAAGATTTTATTCTAAAAGGGACAATTATTGATGTTGAGTTTTCTGGAGTTACAATTCACTATACAATAAAAGTTTCTGAAAGTCAGATTCTTAATGTAACAAGTATTGATAGTCAGGCTGCTATTAGATCTGTCGGAGAAAGTGTGGAATTATTTATCACACCATCAGACGTTCTGCAATTTTAAGGAGGTGCAGTATGCGTCATAAATTAAATTTAAAAGATTGGCTTATTCGTTTAGGATTAATCTGGTTCTTAGTAACATTTATTATTTATCCAAACTTTGATCTAGTAGTGAATGTATTTGTAAAAGGAGGAGAATTTTCCCTTGATGCTGTACATCGTGTTCTAAAATCTCAGAGGGCACTTCAGAGTATTATGAACAGTTTTAAGTTAGCATTTTCACTCATTATTACAGTTAATGTCGTAGGTATTCTTTGTGTTCTATTTACAGAGTACTTTGATATTAAAGGTGCTAAAATTTTAAAATTAGGTTATATGACCTCTTTAATTTATGGAGGAGTGGTTTTAGCGACTGGATATAAATTTGTCTATGGTCCTTATGGATTGATTACAAAATTTTTACAAAATGTTATCCCTTCTTTAGACTCTAACTGGTTTATTGGGTATGGTGCAGTCTTATTCATTATGACATTTTCAGGAACTGCTAATCATACATTGTTTTTAACAAATACAATTCGAAGCGTTGACTATCACACTATTGAGGCTGCTCGAAATATGGGAGCAAAACCATTTACTGTTTTCCGAAAAGTAGTGTTACCAACCTTAATTCCAACTCTATTTGCACTTACTATTATGGTTTTTCTTAGTGGTTTATCTGCAGTAGCAGCACCCATGATTGTTGGTGGTAAAGAATTTCAAACTATAAATCCAATGATTATTACATTTGCAGGGATGGGGAATTCTCGTGATTTAGCTGCCTTACTTGCAATTATTTTAGGTATTGCAACTACAATTTTGCTTACTATCATGAATAAGATAGAAAAAGGTGGAAATTATATTTCTATCTCTAAGACTAAAGCGCCTCTTAAAAAACAAAAAATTGCGTCTAAGCCTTGGAATATCATTGCTCACATTGTAGCATATGGATTGTTCACAGTTTTCATGCTTCCACTAATTTTTATAGTATTATACTCATTTACAGATCCAGTTGCAATTCAAACAGGTAACTTAACATTATCAAACTTTACTTTAGAAAATTATCGCTTATTCTTTAGTAATAGTGCGGCATTCTCTCCATTCTTGGTCAGCTTTATTTATTCTATTATTGCTGCGACAACAGCAACAATTCTCGCAGTTGTATTTGCTCGTGTTGTCAGAAAACATAAATCTCGTTTTGATTTCTTATTTGAATATGGTGCTCTACTTCCTTGGTTACTACCAAGTACACTTTTAGCAGTAAGTTTATTATTTACTTTTAATCAGCCACAATTTCTTGTCTTGAATCAGATTTTGGTAGGTAGTTTGGTAATTCTACTTATTGCATATATAGTTGTAAAAATCCCATTTTCTTATAGAATGGTACGTGCTATTTTATTTAGTGTTGATGATGAGATGGAAGATGCAGCAAGAAGTATGGGTGCTTCACCTTTTTATACTATGATGAAGGTTATCATTCCATTTATTTTACCGGTTGTTCTCTCTGTTATTGCTTTAAACTTTAACTCTTTATTAACTGACTTCGACTTATCTGTATTCCTTTACCATCCCCTAGCTCAACCATTAGGTATTACGATTCGATCTGCAGGTGATGAAACAGCAACATCTAATGCACAAGCTCTGGTATTTGTTTATACAATTGTTCTGATGATTATTTCTGGAACGGTATTATACTTCACACAAAGACCGGGGCGTAAAGTAAGGAAATAATCATGACAGCCACTAGTCTTGGGTTATCAAATATTGAAATAGTTGTCAGGATTGTTTTATCAGTAGTCATTGGTAGTATAATTGGTTTAGAGAGAGGGAGCAAATCCCAGCCTGCAGGCATTCGAACTTATAGTATTGTTTGTCTAGCTGCATGTTTGATTATGATGACGAATGAATACGTATCTTATAAATTTGGGACAGGAGATCCTACACGATTAGGAGCTCAAGTTATATCAGGTGTGGGTTTTCTAGGCGCTGGAACGATTCTTATTACAGATAAAAAGAAAATTACAGGTCTGACAACTGCAGCAGGCATTTGGGCTTCGGCAGGAATTGGATTAGCTATTGGAGTAGGTTTTTATGAGGGAGCTCTTTTAGTAGCCATTTCTGTTTGGGGTGTGATATCCATGTTCCAACCACTAAAAAAATATCTGCAAAATCGTTCTAAAATGATTGAATTGTATATAGTAGTTAAATCTACAGAAGCCTATAATCGTGTATTGGTTTATTGTGCAGAAAATGGTATCAGAATGACCGATTCAAGAACAGCGTTTGGAGATGTTAATTCTGACAGAATTGAATACTTTGATGTTCCGGACAAAAAAATAGCGTCATTTATTACTCTGGAATTATCAGGTAGATTTGAACATCTTCGACTGATGGAAGAAATTGCTAATATTGTAGGTGTTATTTATGTCGAAGAAATTAGCTGAAATTTAGTAAACAAAGGGACAGATGTTTTTGTCCTTTTGTTTTTTAGATGTTTTAATCATCTAATTTTTGAGTAGATTTTTGCTCAGAGGTTTTTATGAAAGATTATAAAATCAATTTTGATTTAGGTAAAATAGAATATTTTGATAATAATTGTTTGATACAAGTATACAAATTTATTTCTTTTTATGATATTTGTGAAATGGTGTTTGCCTTTCATTTACCTCCTGATGAGTTGATAACAAATGTTATCTTTAAAGAAAAAATTAACTCTATGTTAAAATGTTACATTGACAGGCTATTATATGTTTTTATAAATCCTACACATTTTACTGAAAAGTTAATCTACAATTTTATGGTAGTTTTTTCTCATATGAATTTATTTGTCGTGAAGTTGGAAACATTCTTAAAAATAAAGGTGTGAAATGCAATTTAAACTTTTTTGAAGGGGAAGAATATTTGTAAAATTAATTTTGTGAATTTGTGGATCTTAAATAATTTACTAAATTCTCTTGTTAAAAAAAATTAAATATTGTATAGTAATATTAGAATGTTTGTAATAGAGGACTGAAATGAAAAATATAAATGGGAAAAAGGTAACTATTTATGATATTGCACGTTTATCAGGTTTTTCTCCAAAAACAGTTTCACGAGTTATTAATGGTGGAGTAAATGTTAAAGAAGAAACTTATCAAGCGATTCAAAAAGTTATAGAGGAATTGTCGTATATTCCAAATGCGTATGCAAAAAATTTAACTAAAAAAGAAGCTATAAATATATTGATTTCTGTAAAAAAAATCGACTCTTTTCCTTTAATTTGGTTTCATACGCTGTTAGATAAAGTGTTACGGACGTGTAAAGAATTTGGTGTTAATGCTATAGTTGAGTACTTTGGAGAGGAGGATACAATTAGTAATTCAATTATATCAAGCACAGGTAGCCTAGTAGATGGTGTTATTGTTTTTTATGAAAGTGTAGATGATATCAGAATTCAGTATTTAAAGAAGAACCATATGCCTTTTCTTGTTTTCGGTGAATCTCAAACGTCTGGAGTAGTCTATGTATCTAATAATAATTTTCAAGCTACTTATGATATGATGAAAGCTGTAACTGAAGAAAAATTTAAAAATATGTGGTTGCTTATGGGAGGAGAATCCCATGTTAATAAGGATCGTGAAAGAGGTGTGCGTTCTTTTCTGAATGATAAAAATTACTTTATGGATTTAAAAGTCATTTATGGCTTATCTACAATTGATTCAGTTTATTCTTATGCAATGCAGCACTTGACTACCCAAAATTATCCGGACATTATTTTTGTTTCAGGAGATGAAAAGGTTCAGGGCTTGATTCGTGCTTGCTATGAGAAAGGAATTCTTATTCCAGATGATATTTCTATCATTGGATTTGATAATATTCCTATTTCTCAGTATTATACTCCAGCTTTGTCTACAATTGCTCCCAATTATGTTAAATTGGCTAAAGAAATGATAGAAGGTGTTTTAGCGATTATTAAAGGGGAAAGTGTCACATCTGTTGAAGTTTCTCCTAAATTTGTTAGGAGACAGAGTTTCTAGTATTGTTTAATTCTTGAAAATCCTAGTGGAAAAGATGGAGTGTTCTAAAATAAGTTCTGTTTAGCCTCCATTCAGTTTCTATTGAGTTGGATCCAATTTCTAACAAGTGGGACATGTTCATGTTCGATCTAAGGAAGACATGGTCACATTCGAATGATATTTTCAAAAAAATCGTAAAAAAGTCTTGACAAAGAAAAAACAAAGTATTAAAATAAGTTCAACAAATCAGAAAAGTAACTATTTTTGATCTTCAGGGAGCCTGTGGTGGTTGTGAATAGGTGGTTGGAAGTAGTGAAAGTGGGCTGATTTTGAAAATGAATTTGAAACAATGAAAATTCGGTGCGCACACCTTACAGTGCAGCTTGTTGTTAAACAAGGCAGAGATGTAAAGGGATAGTCCCTTTATAATTGAGGTGGCACCGCGTTACCAACGCCCTCACACGGAAGTATATTCTGTGTGTGGGCTTTTTTCTATCCGTCGTTTGGTTTATCTTTTATTAGGGCCTTAAGTCGCTTTGATGAACTTGAGTTCTATCTACAGCTCCTTGCCTACTACTAAAAGCAAACAAAAAGCTGGACTAATACGAAAAAAGCTAGTAATACTCAATGAAAATCAAAGAACAAACTAGGAAACTAGCCGCAGGTTGCTCAAAACACTGTTTTGAGGTTGTGGATA
>ERZ1023263.160-NODE-160-length-21711-cov-7.920530_pt1 | contig 21711 bp, 28 predicted proteins | sample MGYA00380461_ERZ1023263 | MGnify/ENA primary metagenome ERZ1023263 (study PRJEB33173, sample SAMEA4830316) | metagenome | study: EMG produced TPA metagenomics assembly of the PRJEB25223 data set...
GCTGAATAAGTGGGAAAGTCAGGGTTTAAGACGCTATCAACCGCCGGACGATGGTTCAAGAATGATTTACTATTTAGTAACTGACATCTGGAAGTTTCTGGGGGTGGATGAATGAGGGTGATAGAGTTAATTTTATCCGCTGACAAATTGCCTTTGTTTGGCTTTCTCAAGTCTACGCCAACCCAAGTTTGGAAGAATGGGGAACACTACAAATTTATCTATTTTGAGCCAATAGGCGAGGGCTTGACGGCTTTCCACTACAAAGGTTTGTATGTGGCAGTTAAAGACGAAAACGAGGAAGTAGAGGGCTGGGAACTAACCAGAGATTTAGAAATAGGTTTGGCTAGTCCTGACTTGCTGATGATCCTGAAAAATTTAGAGGTAAATAAATTGACAGAGCAACGGCAGGGGCTTGGAGTGGAGTTAAAAGGCTGGGTTTTTAACCTGATTTGTAACGGCATTTATACCAGATATGAGACTTCGCTTTTTGTCCGCTTGCTATTTGTCAATGGCTACAGTTTTAGTCAGCTGGTGGACTTGTTTTCAGCAATCGTCAAACGCAAAGACCTAGCAAGCTACTTTCTAGAAGTAGCGACAAAATTCTATAAGGAGGTGGCTTTTGAATAGCAATGACATTGTAAATAAAATCATTGAAGAGAATCAGCAAGAAGCACCGCCTGAAGTGGTGGACTTGACCCAAGCAAGGAAAACCAACGAGGAACACAATAGCCTGAACTTGGCAAAGAGACCAAGAGGGGACGGCTTTGATAGAGGTTTAGACAATCTGAGAAAGATTTTGAGCGGAGATAGCAAGCTAAAAGGGGCGATACAGTACAACACTTTTACATATGAAATTGAAGTGACTAGACCAATGAAGCTAAACGGTAGAACCCTGAACGGTGCAATCGATGACCTGATTATCAGAGAGATTAGGGCTTATATTGCTACCAAGTATAAGCTAGACTATAAAAAGCCTGATATAGCTGATTTTTTGGAGATAGTGGCTGGAGAAAATAGCTACAACCCCTTAAAAGACTATCTGGAATCTTGCGAAAGCGAGTATAAAGAGTTAGTGAATCAACGTGAGCCCTTTGATATTTTAAGGCATTATCTTAATATCAAGGATGACGAATATAACCGTATTATCATGGATTTGTTTTTCCGTGGAGCGGTTGCCAAGGTGTTTGACCCTACCGTTAAGTTTGACTTTGTGCTGGACTTGACTGGAAGGCAGGGAGTAGGAAAGACACAATTTTTTGAGGGGCTTTTTACTCACAAGTATTTTACAACCGTTGAGACATTCACAGACAAAGACGACAAGGCTAGAATGGTGAGAAACTGGTGTGTCTTTGATGATGAGATGGTGGCCAGTAAAAAGGCTAGTTTTTCAGAATTGAAGAAATTCATCACAGAAACCAAGCTAGAGTTTAGACCCCCTTACGCTTCCAGTGACAGGCGATTGCCTAAGAGTTTTATCATTGTCAGAGCAACTAATGACCATGATTATTTGAACGACCTGACAGGGGAAAGGCGCTTTCTAGTTGTAGAAGTCCACAAGGACACCGCCTATAAGGGCAGGAAATGGACAGAGAAAGACCGCAGAGCCTTTTGGGGCGCTATGGTAGTAGCTTGGAGGGCTAACCAAGTCTTGAACCTGACGGACGAGCAGGAAAAGCTAGTAAATGAGGTTAGAAGTCGTTACAAGTTTGTAGATGAAATTCTTGAGGATTTGGAGCGCTATTTAGATACTCCTTACCCAAAAAGAATGTATCAGTTCCCGATGACCGACAGAATGCGCTACTATTATATCTATGATATGATGAACGAGGGATACTATAGAAATAACAGGGGTGGAACAGTTGAACTTGACACAGACACCTATGGCGAACTGGTAGATAGGGACAAGATGACCATTAACCTATTTTTTCAAGAGGTGTATTTGACTGACAAAGCACCGCCAAAGGATAAGGCTAAGGTTAAAAAGTATATGCAAAACCGAGACGGCTGGGAACATAGGCGATCAACAAGATTTGGTAAAAGTATTAAACCAGCTTACGTTAAAAAAATGTAGTCAGTGTAGTTTATTTTTAAAAGTGACTACATTTTAAACAGGAAGAAAACCCTTGATACATAAGGGGTTAGAAAAAAGTGTTGTTTTTACTATTTTACTGACTACACCCCTAAACCCTTGGTATTATTGACTTTTATATAAAAATGTAGTTATTTTCTATTTATTAAAGAGTATATGAAGATAAGAGATAAAAGGCGTTTATTGTTTATTTTTTTGGGAGCAAGGTGACTACATGACTACGCATGGCGAAAAGCCTTGTGACTGTAAGGCGGAGAGCGTAGTCACTAGATATCCTAAAATGACTACACTTTTTGGAATTGTGAGGAGGAGACCTAAAAAGAAATGGAAATAGTAACTTAAATGAGTAACTTTTAAGACTGAAATCATATTTGTATTTTACATAATGAGAAAATGTAAATAGGAAATCACAAAAATAGCCCTCCTCCCTTGATAGACAAGGCGAGAAGGGAGGTCGCTTAAATTTAACAGAATAGAAGATATGTTAAATATATGGCACCAAAAAAGAGAGGAAAAACAGATGAATCCAAACAAAGATTACACTCCATTTCTACAGGATAACTTTATTATCTTTAACAAAAATGGTATAATAGAGATGAAGAAAATACCAGACTTTGGTAGCGTGGTATTTACTAGTCAAGATGGCAACATTGTCCAGATTGAAACAACAATTAAAGAAAGATAGCTGACTAGACAACTAGAGGCGTAACATTAAAGCTAAGTAGCTTTTTTGTTGCGTCTCTTTTTGTTTTGAGAAAGAGGAAGTAATGAGGAATAAAGACCCAGTAAAGAGTTGAAACCAATAAGCACAATCAAAAGAAATGAGGAATAAAAGAACATGGAAACATTACAAACTATTGAAACTAAAATTGACAAACTGATTGAACAGAATAAGAAAGCTATTGAGATGACTGAGGCGGAACTGGTTAAAGCAAGCCAAGCTATTTCAGACGCCCAAGCCAAGCTAGTACAGGCTCAAGAAGAAATAAACTCTGAAAAATACGTCGAGGCAAAAAGTGACCTATGGACGGCAGAACGTACAAAGGAATTTCATGAGGGACGTTTGAAAGAATTAGTTACAACTCCAATAATTTCATATGATGAATATCACGCAACGGTTAAAGAGATTTATAGATTGGCTGATGAACAACAAAATACTTTCTTTACTCCAGCAGTAGCCAAACTATTGGAAATTGTAAAGCTGGGTGATGAGTCCGCCAAAGAAGTTGGTAAAGTAAACGAGATATTTAGAAAACTTGAAAAAGATATCTCTAAAAATAACGAAGATTATAAAAGGGACAAAAACGGTGGATGGTTTCGTGGGCCATTTTCAAGTTTATCCTATTCTCCAAGAAACGCCTTACATGGGTATCAAGATGATTTAAAAGAAATAGCAGAGAGTTTTAAGAAGGGTCAAGGTTACCCCCCTCCCCCCTTCAGTTATCCCCCCTACTAACAAATAGAAAGATGAGGTATATAGAATGCCCCTACCTACTGGTAAGATTGATTTAAACGAATACGGGAAGCATTTAGCAGAAAAGTCAGCTGAGATTTACAAAGAGAAAACTAAACAAGCAGTTGACGCGATGGAGCGACATAGACAAGAATGTTTAGCAAGAGACGCCAAGTGGCAAGCTGTCATAGATCGTTCCGATGAACTATTAAAAGAAAAGAAGGAAAGAGAGCACCAGCAAGAGATTGAACGCTTGATGGAAGAGAAGCACAAAGAGGTTGATAGAGAAGTTAGTCAGCGCCTATCAATGCCAAATGAACACCAGAAAAAACTGAACAAAGCGATGAGTGAAATGTTGAAAGATTTATTTTAAAGAGAACATAAAAAGACTCCATAAAAAAATAATTAAAAAGTTTTTTAATAAAGTGAATCGGAAAAATATTTTTTGTGAAAGAGATTGGAGAAGCAAGGGAGAAGGAGGGGGGATACCCCCCTCCCCCTCGGTGCTTCAGGGCTTCACACCGTCACTGTACATTTTTTCTCGCGGGAAATGAAAGGTAGTTGTATAAAATGACATTGAAAGGTATGGGCTATCTCAGGAAGAAGCTAGCCAATTACAAAATGGGTGTAGATACTAGATACAAACAGTATGCTATGCAATACAATGACATAGATGTTGGTATTACGATACCACCTCAAATCAGGCAACAATATCGGGCGGTCTTAGGTTGGGCTGCTAAGGGTGTTGACAGTCTAGCAGATCGTTTGGTATTTCGTGAGTTTGCCAATGACGAATTTGGAGCGAATGAAATCTTTGCTCAGAACAATCCAGATGTATTCTTTGATAGCGCGACCCTTTCAGCATTGATTGGGTCGTGTTGTTTTGTCTACATCTCGCAAGGGGACGATGATGACGCTCCTCGGTTGCAGGTTATTGAGGCAAGCAATGCAACTGGTGTTCTGGATCCTATCACTGGCTTGTTGATAGAGGGCTATGCCGTTTTGAAAAGGGATGACAATGGTTATGCCGTGCTTGAGGCTTATTTTACTAGTGATGTGACTTGGTTCTATCCTAAAGATGGAAAGCCGTTTGCAATCGGAAATCCAACTGGTGTTCCTTTGCTGGTGCCAGTCATTCATAGACCTGATGCTGTCCGTCCGTTTGGTCGGTCACGAATTACTAGAGCTGGGATGTACTATCAGAGATATGCTAAACGAACGCTTGAGCGCTCAGATGTGACTGCTGAGTTCTATTCATTCCCTCAGAAGTATGTGTTGGGATTGAGTCAAGATGCTGAGGCGATTGATACTTGGAAAGCGACTGTATCTAGCTTGCTGACTTTTACCAAAGATGATGAAGGGGACAAGCCGAATGTGGGGCAATTCACCACATCCAGCATGTCTCCTTTTACTGAGCAGTTACGGACTGCAGCCGCTGGTTTTGCTGGGGAGATGGGTTTGACCTTGGATGATCTTGGTTTTGTTTCTGACAATCCGTCATCTGTTGAAGCTATCAAGGCTAGTCATGAGAACTTGCGGTTAGCTGGTCGGAAGGCTCAGCGCTCTTTGGGCTCTGGTTTGCTGAATGTGGCTTATGTGGCTACTTGTTTACGTGATGAGTTTCCGTATTTGAGGAAACAGTTCAATAAAACGGTCGTGAAGTGGGAGCCTTTGTTTGAGGCGGACGCTAACATGTTGACCTTGATTGGTGATGGTGTTATCAAACTGAATCAAGCGGTGCCTGGCTATATGGATGCTGAGACCATCCGTGACTTGACTGGAATTAAGGGGTCAGACAAGCCTGCTCCAGTAGTGAAGGAGGGTGCAGATGGTGGAAGATATGTTTCCGAGTCTACTCCAGAAAATTAAGGACGAATTTGAAAAAAGCTAGGCTTGATAGTGAGATTCTGGAAGAGTTACTAGAAAAGAATAAAGTTAATTATCTGGACGCCAATCAATATGCTATAGAAATTGGTGAAATACTCGCAAAGGTCTTAGGAGCTTACTTGAGTAATATCAATCAAGAAGATGTGGAGCGTCGAAAACAGATAGGTATAGAGTCTGCTGAAGAACGTAAAAGAAAACGAGATGAAAGGATTGCCAAGTTTGGAAATCCTAGAAGAAGATTAAGCTAGGCATAAGTTACAGGAGTAGAAAGGTTGTCGTTAAAAATGGAGCTGGATAAGTTTAAAACGATGATGAACGTCAGAAAGCGGATGACTTACTTTCTGAGATTTCAGAGGATGGCAGGTAGTGAAAACCAAGTTAGGATAGATGAAGAGGCTTGGAAACTTGTCTTACCTGATCAGTGGCATTTGAGCGGTGAGCATGAAAAAGCAATCCGTGAGGGGTTGGAGATATTCGCCCACGACATCAACAGCATAGAGAACGAGAGAGCCAGAAAATACTTCATTATCCATTATTGCTATATGAGAAAGAAAACTATGAGCGAATGCGTAGAAATGGCAGGTACTAGCTCCACTAGCTACCACCGATACAAACAGATATCCGTCTTAAACTTTGCAAGAATCCACCAGAACGGAGAGCTAGAAGCATATAAGTAGGCTGAGGCTGCATATTCGCCCCCTTATTTCGCTTTGTTTCGTACTGGACAACTAAAACACCATAGATAAACTAGAAGCCCTTAGAAACGAATCTGGGGGGCTTTTGTGAGGTCATAATCTTATAAACTACGCGCTTCATGGTATAATATACCTATCAGCAATCAGCAATAAAAAAGCACGTTTGACCGTGCTAGTTTCTTGCCTGCTGAACTCGTCATTTATTGCCCTTTTGTGGGGCTTTTTTTTGTGGACTTTTTGAGAATTTTTAAGAACTTTTAATGATTTCTAATCAAATGAGATTTTTCAAAAAGTCAGTAATATCAAGGGTTTAGGCGCTATATTGAGGTGTGAAATGATGCCTAAGTCAAATTATTTTGAAATAAAACTACTATATAATATTATTCATAGAGGTAATATAGTAAAATATCTAAAAAATTCGATTTTTTCCTTGACAACAAATAATAAAAATGTTATTCTCATCACATAAGAAAGCGGTTTCAACAAAAGAAAGAGGAGGGTTTATTTTGTTGCATTGTTGCTCAAGGTGTGCTTTTTTTGAAAGAAAAAATAAAATGAAAACGAAAAAACATAGATTACTTGCTCTAGTTCTTATTTCAAGTTTTACATTATTGGGAGCTGCATCAGCTGCTGTACAATATCCAGATGGAGGAGTATGGACATATGGAGAAGGTTCAGGAGGTGGTTGGGCTTTTTCAAATTACTATCATGGTAAAAAATATCATTATTCATCCATCGTGAGCAGATGGGATGGTCATTCTGATAAAGGAGAAGCTCCTGCTGGAAAAACCTCCTATGCATGGATTTGGACTAAATGGGGAGAACAAGTAGCATTTTACTGTGATTATGACTAATCGTTCATTGATTTAAATCGTTCCCCTTGTAAGAAATTACAGGGGGAATTTTGTTTACAAGGAGTCTACTATGAAGAAACTATTCATATTATTATCAACTTTTTTTCTCAGCTTCTTCCTTGCTTGGATTATTGTCTTACGTGCGCCACAATATTTATATGCAAGCTATGATTCCGTCTCCTTACTTCGTGTCAAAAAAGATACTCAGGAACCGATGCGTGAGGTATTTGAACAGGAATTGGAGAATTTTGCAAACTCAGAACAGAGTTTAATAGCTAGAAGAATTGTAGAGCCGAGTAAGGATGGGACAACTCACTTTACTTATGCAACTTATGGTCAGGGAACTTTACCAAAAGAATTCCAAGAAGCTAGTCAAGAAAGTCGTGAACGTAGTGATCCACTAAATAGTTATCTCCTTTTGTCAGGCTCCTTGACGAAAGAAAAGCTTGCCGATAAATTAGGAGATTTGGGTTATAAAGCAAGTGCTGACCGAAAGATACCGCCCTATTTTCTTGCTTTTCGAATATTACTAAATCCCCTTATTTTAATTAGTTTAGCAATATTTGGCTTATCTTTCTTTGCTTTAGTGATTATTACTCGGATTAAGGAAATGAGAGCAGCAGGTATAAAACTCTTTTCTGGTCAGACTCTCTTATCCATCATGGGGGATTCTTTATCTACTGATATCAAATGGCTCCTTCTATCAGCCCTCCTTTCCTTCCTAGGTGGGGGAGTCGTTCTTTTTAGTCAAGGTTTGTTTTATCCTATCTTGTTAGCCACCTATGGTTTTGGGATTAGTTTCTATCTGTTGTTTTTATTGGCGATTTCAATTTTACTAATGCTCCTTTATCTAATGAGTTTGAATTACAAAGCATTAGTTCCCGTTATTAAGGGGAGATTACCCCTTAAACGCCTGATGATTTTAACCCTATTGTGTCAGTTGGTTGCTGTCTTTACAGTAGGATACGCTGTTAAGACAGGTTTGACGTCTTACCAACGATTGAAAGAACTTGAAATTTCAAAACAAGCATGGCAGGATAGAGCAGACTATTATCAAATTTCTTTTGGCTTAGGTGATAGAGGAAAAGATACAGAAAATCAGAGCAAGTGGTATGCCTTTGCCAAGGAAGCAATCGAAGAAGAACAAGCTCTTTATGTAAAGGATAATCTGCTCCATTTTGCCAATCCACAAGGAAAAAATGAACAGGGAGAGACACTGGATACCTATAGTCCAGATGCTAATACGCTCTATGTTAGTCCCAGTTATTTGGACAAGGAAAAGGTCGTGGTAGATGCTGAGACCAAACAGAAGTTAGCCCATCTCCAAAAAGGTGAGTTTATCCTCTTGCTCCCAGAACATTTGCGCTCTCGAGAAGCAGAACTTAAGAAAGTTTTTGAAGAAAGATTGAGTTATTATGGAAAATCTGGTGAGGAGGCAAGTGCTCCTTTGGATTATGAGATGAAAGCGCACGTTAGTTATCTTTCAATGGGAGAAAAGCGGTTTGTTTATAATAACGGTGAGAATCCCGTATCCACTCAGTATTTGACTGATCCGATTTTAGTGGTATTCACGCCGACTTCTACAGGTGATAGTTTTATATCCTTATCTAGTTGGTCTATCAATGCTGGAAAACAACTCTTTATCAAAGGATATGAGAGTGGGCTAGAACTCTTGAAGAAAGCTGGAATTTATGAGCAAGTATCCTATCTTAAAGAAGGAAGAAGTGTTTATCTAACTCGTTATAATGAAGTTCAAACTGAAACAGCAACTTTAATCTTAGGAGCTATTGTGGGGATAGCTAGTTCCTTATTACTATTTTATTCTGTCAATCTTCTATATTTCGAGCAATTCCGCCGAGATATTTTGATTAAACGAATTTCAGGTTTACGATTTTTTGAAACACATGCTCAGTATATGGTTAGTCAATTTGCCAGTTTTGTATTTGGTGCTAGTCTCTTTATTTTAAGCAGTCGAGACTTGGTGATTGGCTTGCTCACTTTATTAGTCTTTCTAGCTAGTGCAGTTCTGACGCTTTACCGTCAAGCGCAGAAAGAATCTCGTGTTTCTATGACAATTATGAAAGGAAAATAGGATGATTGAACTAAAGAATATATCTAAAAAATTTGGAAGCCGTCAGCTATTTTCAGATACAAATCTTCATTTTGAAGGTGGGAAAATTTATGCCTTAATCGGTACAAGTGGCTGTGGTAAGACAACATTCTTGAATATGATTGGACGATTAGAGCCATATGACAAAGGACAAATCATCTATGATGGTACTTCTCTTAAGGACATCAAGCCTTCTGTTTTCTTTAGAGATTACTTGGGATACTTATTTCAAGATTTTGGCTTAATTGAAAGCCAAACCGTCAAAGAGAATCTCAATCTGGGTTTAGTTGGTAAAAAGTTGAAGGAAAAAGAGAAAATCTCTTTGATGAAACAAGCTCTAAACTGTGTAAACCTCTCTTATTTGGATTTGAAGCAACCTATATTTGAGTTATCAGGAGGAGAAGCACAACGTGTTGCATTAGCGAAGATAATTTTAAAGGATCCACCTTTGATCCTCGCAGATGAACCAACCGCTTCCTTAGACCCCAAAAACTCTGAGGAATTACTTTCCATACTAGAATCTTTAAAAAATCCGAATCGGACCATTATTATTGCGACCCACAATCCTCTTATTTGGGAACAAGTGGATCAGGTCATTCGAGTTACCGATTTATCACATAGATGATATGGTAAGATTCAGTTAGAAGAAAGAGTCACAAACACACTTTGTGGCTTTTTTATTTCCATAAAAATGGTAAAATAGTAGGAGTAGAAATGGAGTTCGAGACATGAAAGTAATAGATCAATTAAAAAATAAGAAAGTCCTTGTTTTAGGTTTGGCCAAGTCTGGTGAATCTGCAGCTCGTTTGTTGGACAAGCTAGGTGCCATTGTGACAGTAAATGATGGGAAACCTTTCGAGGACAATCCAGCTGCCCAAAGTTTGCTGGAAGAAGGGATTAAGGTCATTACAGGTGGCCATCCTTTGGAACTCTTGGATGAAGAGTTTGCCCTTATGGTGAAAAATCCAGGTATCCCCTACAACAATCCCATGATTGAAAAGGCTTTGGCCAAGGGAATTCCAGTCTTGACTGAGGTGGAATTGGCTTATTTGATTTCAGAAGCACCGATTATTGGTATCACAGGATCGAACGGTAAGACAACCACAACGACTATGATTGGGGAAGTTTTGACTGCTGCTGGGCAACATGGTCTTTTATCAGGGAATATCGGCTATCCAGCTAGTCAGGTTGCTCAAATAGCATCAGATAAGGACACGCTTGTTATGGAACTTTCTTCTTTCCAACTCATGGGTGTTCAAGAATTCCATCCAGAGATTGCGGTTATTACCAACCTCATGCCAACTCATATCGACTACCATGGGTCATTTTCGGAATATGTAGCAGCCAAGTGGAATATCCAGAACAAGATGACAGCAGCTGATTTCCTTGTCTTGAACTTTAATCAAGACTTGGCAAAAGACTTGACTTCCAAGACAGAAGCCACTGTTGTACCATTTTCAACACTTGAAAAGGTTGATGGAGCTTATCTGGAAGATGGTCAACTCTACTTCCGTGGTGAAGTAGTCATGGCAGCGAATGAAATCGGTGTTCCAGGTAGCCACAATGTGGAAAATGCCCTTGCGACTATTGCTGTAGCCAAGCTTCGTGGTGTGGACAATCAAACCATCAAGGAAACTCTTTCAGCCTTCGGTGGTGTCAAACACCGTCTCCAGTTTGTGGATGACATCAAGGGTGTTAAATTCTATAACGACAGTAAATCAACTAATATCTTGGCTACTCAAAAAGCCTTGTCAGGATTTGACAACAGCAAGGTCGTCTTGATTGCAGGTGGTTTGGACCGTGGCAATGAGTTTGACGAATTGGTGCCAGACATTACTGGACTCAAGAAGATGGTCATCCTGGGTCAATCTGCAGAACGTGTCAAACGGGCAGCAGACAAGGCTGGTGTCGCTTATGTGGAGGCGACAGATATTGCAGATGCGACCCGCAAGGCCTATGAGCTTGCGACTCAAGGAGATGTGGTTCTTCTTAGTCCTGCCAATGCCAGCTGGGATATGTATGCTAACTTTGAAGTACGTGGCGACCTCTTTATCGACACAGTAGCGGAGTTAAAAGAATAAAATATGAAAAAAATTGTCTTTACAGGTGGGGGGACGGTTGGACACGTTACCCTCAATCTTTTGTTAATGCCCAAGTTCATCGAAGATGGTTGGGAAGTCCACTATATCGGGGACAAGCGTGGTATCGAACACCAAGAAATCCTTAAGTCAGGTTTGGATGTCACTTTCCACTCCATTGCGACTGGGAAATTGCGTCGCTATTTCTCTTGGCAAAATATGCTGGACGTCTTCAAAGTTGGCTGGGGAATTGTCCAATCGCTCTTTATCATGTTGCGACTTCGTCCACAGACCCTTTTTTCAAAGGGAGGCTTTGTCTCAGTACCGCCTGTTATCGCTGCGCGTGTGTCAGGAGTGCCTGTCTTTATTCACGAATCTGACCTGTCTATGGGCTTGGCCAATAAAATCGCCTATAAATTTGCGACTAAGATGTATTCAACCTTTGAACAAGCTTCGAGTTTGGCTAAGGTCGAGCATGTGGGAGCGGTGACCAAGGTTTCGGATCAAAAAAATCCAGAACCAGATGAATTGGTGGATATTCAAAGCCACTTTAATCATAAATTGCCGACTGTATTGTTTGTTGGCGGTTCTGCAGGTGCTCGTGTCTTTAACCAATTGGTGACAGACCATAAGAAAGAACTAACAGAGCGCTACAATATTATCAATCTAACTGGAGATTCTAGCCTGAATGAGTTGAGCCAAAATCTTTTTCGTGTTGACTATGTGACCGATCTCTATCAACCCTTGATGGAATTGGCTGATATCGTTGTGACACGTGGTGGTGCTAATACGATTTTTGAGCTCTTGGCGATAGCAAAATTGCATGTCATTGTGCCACTTGGTCGTGAAGCTAGTCGTGGTGACCAGATTGAAAATGCAGCTTACTTTGTTAAGAAAGGCTATGCAGAAGACCTTCAAGAAAGCGATTTGACCTTGGATAGTTTGGAAGAGAAGCTTTCTCACTTACTAAGTCACAAGGAAGATTACCAAGCTAAGATGAAAGCTTCTAAGGAATTGAAATCTCTAGCAGATTTTTATCAATTGTTGAAAAAAGATTTATCATAAGGAAAGTAAATGTCAAAAGATAAGAAAAATGAGGACAAAGAAATCCTCGAAGAATTGAAAGAGTTATCAGAATGGCAGAAACGAAACCATGAATATCTAAAAAAGAAGGCTGAAGAAGAAGCGGCTCTAGCTGAGGAGAAGGAAAAGGAAAGACAAGCTCGAATGGGAGAAGAATCTGAGAAGTCAGAGGACAAACAGGACCAGGAGAGTGAAACAGACCAGGAAGATTCAGAATCAGCTAAGGAAGAGTCTGAAGAAAAAGTAGCATCCTCAGAGGCTGACAAAGAGAAAGAAGAGAAAGAAGAACCAGAGTCTAAAGAGAAGGAGGAACAGGATAAAAAGCTTGCTAAAAAGGCTACAAAGGAAAAACCAGCCAAAGCAAAGATTCCTGGTATCCATATCTTGCGAGCCTTCACGATTTTATTTCCAAGTCTGCTTTTATTGATTGTCTCTGCCTACTTGCTCAGTCCTTATGCGACCATGAAAGATATTCGTGTTGAGGGAACGGTGCAAACTACAGCTGATGATATTCGACAGGCTTCAGGCATTCAGGATTCGGATTATACGATTAACCTTCTGCTAGACAAGGCAAAATATGAAAAGCAGATTAAGTCTAACTATTGGGTTGAATCAGCTCAACTTGTCTATCAATTTCCAACTAAGTTCACTATTAAGGTCAAGGAATATGATATTGTGGCCTACTATATTTCTGGTGAAAATCATTATCCTATTCTTTCCAGTGGTCAGCTTGAGACTAGTTCTGTGAGTCTGAACAGTTTACCAGAAACTTATTTATCAGTTCTCTTTAATGATAGTGAACAAATCAAGGTTTTTGTCTCAGAACTTGCTCAAATTAGCCCAGAACTCAAGGCGGCTATCCAAAAGGTGGAATTAGCCCCAAGCAAGGTGACATCCGATTTAATTCGATTGACCATGAATGATTCGGACGAAGTCTTGGTTCCTCTATCTGAAATGAGTAAGAAACTGCCATATTACAGTAAGATTAAGCCTCAATTGTCAGAACCGAGTGTGGTCGACATGGAAGCTGGAATCTACAGCTACACTGTGGCGGATAAATTAATTATGGAGGCTGAGGAAAAAGCCAAACAAGAGGCCAAGGAAGCTGAGAAAAAACAGGAAGAAGAACAGAAACGTTTAGAAGAAGAACAGAAAAAACAAGAGGAAGAGAGCAATCGAAACCAAACGACCCAGCGCTCATCGCGTCGCTAGGTTTACCTTTTCTCTTATAGTTCTTTAGTGACCATGTTTTTACTTGACAAGTGCTAGTAGAAATAATAGAATAGTAAAAAACCTTTAAAGCAGTCCAGAGAGGCAGCTAAGGTTAGACGGTGAAAGGGTGGAGACTACCCATTTTTCGTGGAACCTTGCTGTTGGCAGGTTCCTTTTTTCGTGGCTTCTGTTGGCCAGACTCTCTCTCTAGTAAAGGTAAAAGGAGAAACCTATGCGAGAACATCGTCCAGTCATTGCTCTTGATTTTCCTAGTTTTGAGGCGGTCAAGGAATTTTTAGCTCTTTTCCCAGCAGAAGAAAGCCTTTATCTCAAGGTAGGGATGGAGCTTTATTACGCAGCGGGGCCTGAGATTGTGTCCTACTTAAAAGGTTTGGGTCATAGTGTCTTTTTGGATCTCAAACTTCATGACATTCCTAATACAGTCAAGTCAGCCATGAAGGTCTTGTCTCAGCTTGGTGTGGATATGACCAATGTTCATGCGGCTGGTGGTGTAGAGATGATGAAGGCTGCGCGTGAAGGTCTTGGAAGTCAAGCCAAATTGATCGCTGTAACGCAGCTCACATCAACGTCAGAAGCCCAGATGCAGGAGTTTCAAAATATCCAAACCAGTCTGCAAGAGTCTGTGATTCACTATGCCAAGAAGACAGCTGAAGCTGGCTTGGATGGTGTTGTTTGCTCGGCTCAGGAAGTACAAGTCATCAAGCAGGCTACCAATCCAGATTTTATCTGTCTGACACCAGGGATTCGTCCAGCTGGTGCTGCAGTTGGAGATCAAAAACGAGTCATGACACCTGCTGATGCCTATCAAATCGGCAGTGACTATATCGTAGTGGGACGTCCCATTACCCAAGCTGAGGATCCTGTTGCAGCTTATCATGCCATCAAGGATGAATGGACACAGGACTGGAATTAAAGAACTAGATTAGAAAAATAAAAGGAGAATACCATGATACTTGCTAAAGATATCGCTAGCCACCTCTTGAAAATCCAAGCCGTTTACCTCAAACCAGAGGAACCCTTCACTTGGGCATCTGGTATCAAGTCACCGATTTACACTGATAATCGTGTGACACTAGCCTATCCAGAAACTCGTACCCTAATTGAAAATGGTTTTGTGGATGCTATCAAAGAAGCCTTTCCTGAAGTAGAAGTGATTGCAGGAACTGCAACAGCAGGGATTCCACACGGAGCCATTATTGCTGATAAGATGGACTTGCCTTTTGCCTACATCCGTAGCAAACCAAAAGACCATGGAGCTGGTAATCAAATCGAAGGTCGCGTAGCTCAAGGTCAAAAAATGGTAGTGGTTGAAGACCTTATTTCAACGGGTGGTTCAGTTCTTGAAGCTGTAGCAGCAGCCAAGCGAGAAGGAGCAGATGTGCTTGGAGTTGTAGCGATTTTCAGCTACCAATTGCCAAAAGCAGATAAGAACTTTGCAGATGCTGGTGTTAAACTTGTGACGCTTTCAAACTATAGCGAGCTTATCCATCTAGCCCAAGAAGAAGGTTACATCACGCCAGAGGGCCTTGATCTTCTAAAACGCTTTAAAGAAGACCAAGAAAATTGGCAAGAAGGTTAGGTCAGTAAGATAAAGAGAGACGAGGCTACCGAGTCTCTTTTACCATTTTATTTAAAATATGACAATATTTTAAATAAAATAATTGACAACGCTTTCTTTTATTGATATAATGAAAATGTAATATGTATCAAATTGATCAATCAACTATCTTGTTTATCACTTCTTAAGAGGACGATGTCATGAAAAGAAGAAAAATATATTCCTTTTTTGCGTAGTTACAATTGCATCTAGTTTGTTTCTCCCTACAGTTTTAGCTAGACAGATTGGAAATTATGATTTAACGTTGCCGCGTTGGGGTTCGGATACAACTAGTGAGCTTGAGAAAGAAAACGCCTCTGCTGGAATTAATAATAGTGACAGCACTGGTGGCGGTAAAAGGTTAAATACCTCTATTCGTAGCGCCTATAGTGGGTCAGATATTACCCCGGTATATTCATTGGGGTCTGGCTCTAGGATTGTCATGTACTATAATGGAGGTGGTGACAATTATATTGGTTCTGGTACTAGATTAGCTATGGCGCCACAATTTGGAAATCATGTAAGAATTCATACTTCAGGTTCTTGGAGTCCAGATTCTTATTAACTTACTTGTCAGAGTAAGCCTTAAAGATGGTTGATTGTGGGTGTAGCATGAAAAAAGAATGCTACACCCTATTTTTATTATAAGGAGGAGTAAGGATGGAATTTTTCATTTGTAATCTTGTACGAGTCATTCAATCACCTCGATTTTATATGTCTTTATTTTTGACCCTTCTTTGCATGAGTTTAGGAAATTTCCTTGCTTTCAATGGTATTTATAAAATTGAAGGTTTATCGATTTTTTTTGCCGCTTCTTCTATTCGAGGATTTTCACCGATTAGCCTAGTAGCTGCACTTATCTGTACACTGCCCTATTCTAGTCAGATAATAGAGGATGCTGAGAGTCATTTTCTAACAGCACAATTGTGCCGAATTTCTAAAAAGAGGTATCTAGCTATTGTAGGTAGTACTGCAATTATTTCTTCTTTTCTAGTCTTTTTTCTCCCCTATTTATTATTATTAGGAATTAATCTTTTAGTGACTCCTTATCAGGAAATTTATATTGGAGATTATAGTGGTGCCTTAAAAGAATTATTTGATTCCAATCAGTTGCTCTATAGTCTTGTGACGACTCTCTGGTATGGAGTTTGGGGCGCTGTGTTCTCTATTTTTGGACTAGCTAGTGCTTTGCTAGTGAAGAAAAAAATAGGAGCTATTTTCATCCCAGTTGCCTATATGATGGTTGGTGGTATTTTTTGGGCTATTTTAGGGCTATCTTACTTAGAACCTGTGACAACATTAGCTTTGGGATATCAGAAAGATATCAGTCTTTCCTTAGTTAGTGGGCATCTTGCTTTTATTTTATTTGTTAGTTGTTTGGTTGTTTATGGTACATTTTTTCTACATTCAGAGGACTACATATAATGAAACAATTTGTTCAATTTTACAAAAAAGATTTTTTATCAGTATTGGTTTATTTTATATTACTGCTATCCTGTGTTTTATCTAGTACAGTATATTTATTGCGCTGTCGCCAATATTCAATCCATCCAAATGTATTAGAATGGATTTTAGTTTTACTTCAAGATATGACGACTGGAGTATATTGCTTTCCGTTCACATATATATTGTTCTTTTTTTATTTGATGAATAACTATTTTAATAGGTTGGAGTGTCGTATTCGTCTGAAATCAATTAAGCACTTTACCAGTTTTAGTTTCAAATTAGCAGCTCTTAGTACGGGGATTTGGACGGCGACTTTATTTTTATTGATTTTTCTGATTGCATTTAGTAATGGTTTTAGCTTCTCTTTGGAGATAAAGGAGGTTGATTTTTTAAGAGAATTTTATGGTATAAGTATTGCAAACAATGCTAGTTTCTTTATAGGATTTTTTTTCTCTTATATAGCATACTATTTCTTTTTATCCTTACTTACTATTAGCAGTTTTTCTTGGTTTAAAAAATCAAACATGAGCTTAGTATTTCTGTTTACTTTTTTATTTGTAGAATCCTTATTCTGGATTTATCAGTTGAACAATGGGATAATTGGATTATTGCCAATTTTTCAGTATATGGTAAATTCCAATCCGTATGCATTGATTTATTGGCTTACATTACTATCTATCATAATTCCATTGACTGTATTTTCTGTTCATAGAAACTGGAGGAGAGTGTAAAAGTTGGAAATGGGAAAGTTAAGTAGTCACATGTGGAGGTTGAATCAGATAATCTATACCAAGTACTTTTGGGGTTATGTTCTTTTTTGGATATTGATTTGTTTAGGATTATGGTATTGGTTAGAAGGAAATGATAGACTTGTTATAGAAATTTTAAAAGGGCCTAATCTGAGTCAAAACTCTTTTTTAGTCTTATCTATATGGTTGCTTCATTGGTTTATTATTCATACATTTTTTCTAGCAGTTGTATATCGTAGAAGAGCATCCGATTTCTTTATGGAAGTGATTCGATTTTCTTCTATTAAACTCTGGATTAGGTATCAAATTTGGACCTGTTTTCTTTATGGACTCATTTTAATCATGGTAAAAGTTCTAGTGATTCAATTTATGTTACAGTTACCAAACTGGGATATAGGAGTTTTGTTTATAGTTGATTCTTTGAATGCTTGTGTGTTAGTCTTGTTTTGCTTTATGTTATACGCACTAGGAGCGAATGTACAAATGAACTTTGCTTGCGTTAGTTTCTTTTTACTCATGATTGTGTTTGGTGGTCTATTTGTAGGAAATCGAACTAATTATCTATTTTATATTTTGAATCGAGGGAATGGAGATATAGGACGAGATTTATTTCTTCAGTTGCTATTTTTAGTCTTTCTTTTTAAAAGCATTTTCTATTTCACTCGTCAAAAGAGGAGGTTTATAGAATGAATGAAATAATTACATTAAAAAATATTGAGTTGAAATTAAAAAAAACATGTGTTTTTCAAAACCTTAACTTTAGTTGTAAACAGGGGGAAATTATAGGAATTACTGGTGCGAATGGCTCAGGGAAAAGTGTATTGTTTAAATTAATAGCTGGTTTATATAGTCCGTCTTATGGAGAAGTGTTAATCAATGGGGAAAATATTGTTCCTGAGAGAAAAATTCCAGCTAATTTGGGAGCTTTGATTGAAGAACCTGGTTTTATAAATTATTATAGTGGCTTTAAGAATTTACAATATTTGGCAAGCATACGAGGAGTAGTTGGTAATCAGGAAATCAATGATACACTGAAAATAGTTGGTCTATATGAGCAAAAAGACCAGAAAGTTAAAACTTATTCGCTAGGTATGAGGAAAAAGCTAGGGATTGCTCAAGCAATTATGGAGAATCCCTCTATTCTTTTACTAGATGAACCTATGAATGCCTTGGATAAATCAAGTGTAGAAAATATGAGAACATTGTTTAGAAAGCTCTCTAGTGAAAAAGGGACAACAATTTTGATTGCTAGTCATAGTGAAGAGGATATTCGTATCTTATGTGATAAAGTATATGCAATAGAAGATAAAGTATGTACACTGTGTTCAGATTGAACATCTTAGATAGACTCAGGATGTTATAGGTAAAATCTTAAAAAGGGATTGGAGCTTAAAATCCAGTCCCTTTTAAGAGTTAATGGCCACCTTCAACAACCAGGTCATCTGCTTTAGCAGCGTCACTGTAGGTTGGGTGAAGTGTTTTTTCATAGGCCTTGTGGAAGAAGTTTTCCTTGCCTAATTTTTCAATATCTTTATTGATGAAGTCTAGCAATTCTTGGTTGCCTTTTTGAACTGCTGCCGCAATGGTATCGGGATCAGCGAGGGAAGTAATTCCTACTTCAAATCCTTTATTTTCAAGTGCCCAAGCTAGAACTTCCGTATTGTCAGTTGAAAAGGCATCTCCACGTCCGTCAAGAAGAGCTTGGTAAGAGTCACTGTATTGGTCGTATTTTTGGAGTTTGATTTCTGGATGATTCTTTTCAAAATAAGTCTCAGCAGTCGTTCCTTTTGTGACAATTAAGGTTTTACCTTCAAGTTGTTTGACGTCTGTAATGAGACCAGTCTTAGGTGATACGACACCCAGAGAAACTTTCATATATGGAAGGGCAAAATCAACTTGTTTCTTACGTTCGTCAGTTACTGTAAAGTTAGCAAGAGTAATATCTACCTTGTTTGAAATCAAGTATTCCGCACGGTTGGCAGCATCGACTGAAATGTATTTAACCTTGACACCAAGGTCTTGAGCTAGTTGGTTCCCTAGTTCAATATCGTAGCGTAGCCTTGGTAAGAACCATCATTGTCAACGTAGCCAAACGGTTTTTTATCTCCAAACACGGCGATTCGCAGTTCACCGCTTTTTTTGATTTCATCGATAGTGCGAGCTTTGGCAGTTGTTTTTCCAGAGGATGAACCAGCGTTTCCACCTGAGCTACAAGCAGTGATAAAGATAAGGGCAAAGGCAAGTGCTAAAACAGTTAAGAGTGGTTTGAATAGTTTCATAAGAATCTCCTTTATAGATATGAGCCGAATTGGCTAAAGTCAAAGACGTTTAAAAATTCCTGGGCTCGTTTGGTTTGCGGATTGGTAAAGAAGGCTTGAGCTGTTCCTTCTTCAGCGATTTTCCCTTGGTCGAGGAAGATAATCCGGTCAGTAATGGCTTGGGCAAACTGCATTTCGTGGGTTACTAAAATCATGGTACGGCCTTCTTGGGCCAAATCATTGATAAGTTCCAGCACCTCACGCACCATTTCTGGATCCAGCGAAGCAGTCACCTCGTCAAAAAGGATGATTTCTGGATGCATTAGGAGGGCACGGACAATTGCAACACGTTGCTTCTGTCCACCAGATAATTGACGGGCAAAGCAAAGCTATGTTGTTTATCCAGCAAACCGACACGATCTAGTAATTGCAAAGCTTCTTCCGTTACTTCTTTCTTGTCCCTTCCTTGAGTTTTGATAGGGCCTAGGATGAGGTTTTGTAAGACATCCAGATGGGGAAAGAGTTCATAACTTTGAAAGACCATGCCAATCTTTTGGCGAACTAGGTGAAAATCTTTTTTATTTTCAACGATAGACTGACCATCCAGAAGAATATCTCCACCTTGAATACTTTCTAAGCCGTTGAGGCAACGAAGGAGGGTACTTTTCCCACAACCAGATGGCCCTAGGATGACAACAACTTCCCTTTTTTGATTTCTAGAGAAAGTCCTTGGAGGATGGGATTGTCTCCGAAGGATTTTTTTAGTTCCTTGATTTCTAAGATAGTTTCAGACATTTAGTTTCTCCAATGTTTTTCTAAGTGAGTGGATAGTTTGGAAATAGGGTAGCAAACTGCGAAATATAAGACTAGAATGGTTCCATAAATCCAAAATGAAGCAGTTGGGATGGTCAGGCGATTGCTATCGATGATTTGTTGTCCAACTTTGGTCACTTCCACAACCCCAATCAAAACAACTAATGAAGTGGTTTTAATCATCCGAGTGACAAGATTGATAGCCTGCGGTAGCAGTCTTCTTAAGGCTTGTGGGATGATGATGTGGTAGTAAAGTTGAACATTAGTCAAGCCGAGTGCCTGTCCACTTTCAAACTGATGTTTAGGGAGAGAAGTGATAGCTCCACGTACCAAGTCTCCCATTTCAGCTGCTCCCCAGAGGGTAAAAACGATAATAGCTGAAGTCTCACCTGAGATATTGATATTAAAGTTTCGAGCTAAGCCAAAGTAAACGATGAAGAGTAGCACCAGCTGGGGCATGATACGGGTAAAGTCCAGATACAATCGTGTTAAAAATCGTATGATTCTAGAATGGGAGGTCATGATGATTCCCATGACTGTTCCGAACATCATGGATAAGAGGACAGACAGGATGGATATCTCAATCGTAACGCCCAATCCCTGTAAGATTCTCAGGAGATTATTTCCCTGAAAGAGTACTTGGATTCCCGAATCCTGCATGGCGGAGCCTCCTTTCTATCCAGCTAAAGACCAGTGAGATGGGTAGCAGCATGATCAGATAAGCAACTACCAACATAGCTAGCGCAATGTCTGTCTCATAGTAGAGACCAATCAAATCCTTGGCGACATACATGAGGTCGGCCAAAGCCACTGCTGAGAAAACAGAGGTTTCCTTGATAAGGAAAATGACATTGGCACTAAAGGAGGGGAGTGCCACCGCTGTTGCTTGCGGAAGAACCACATAGCGAAAGACCTGTAGAGGTGCCAGACCAATAGCGAGGCCAATCTCCTGCTGGGTTTGACTGATGGCTTCCAGCCCACTTCGGAAAGATTCTGCCATATAGGATCCTCCTAAAAAGACAAGCCCAAGCGTTGCACAGACTTCTGAAGATAGGACAATCCCGATTCGGGGAAGACCGAAGTAGAGAAAGAAGAGTTGAATCAAAAGGGGCGTATTACGTGACAATTCAATGTAGGCTGTCGCTACTTGCGCCAAAACAGGGATTCGATAATGTCGGATGATACTAACGATTAAACCGAGCAGAAAGGATCCCAAAATTCCCCAAACTGCAATATACAAAGTAAACGCTTACTTATCAAGGAGGGCATTTTATGTCATACAAAACAAGCAATGCAGAAGGTCATGTAGATTTCATCAATACCTATGATTTGGAGCCAATGGCGCAACAAGTTATTCCTAAAGCAG
>ERZ1023263.163-NODE-163-length-21255-cov-95.189434_pt1 | contig 21255 bp, 22 predicted proteins | sample MGYA00380461_ERZ1023263 | MGnify/ENA primary metagenome ERZ1023263 (study PRJEB33173, sample SAMEA4830316) | metagenome | study: EMG produced TPA metagenomics assembly of the PRJEB25223 data set...
TACGTGTGGTTTTACACGTTCAAACTTGGCCTTTGCCATGATGGTTTCCTCGATTGTTAATTAAACACCACGGTTTTGACATATATAAATAAATTCAAAACCATATCCTGACACATTATAGCATATAAGATTTTTGATTGAAATACATTTAAATTCTTTTATTTCATCATAATGTCTCAATTAAGCCATCTAAATGAAATAATCAAACCAGCGTCTCGCCTTAGTCGCAATACTAAGCAAATATGATGACCATAAACACCCAACAAATTCCCAATAAAAAATCCTTAGAAATATCTAAGGATTCTAAATATGGAGCTCTTGGCGAGAATTGAAGCATTGCTTGTTGGCTAACAAACCATTGCCAAACATATTGATGATTAGCAGCTTTATTACGAGCTTGTTTACCATAGATATTTTCATACAAATTCACCATAAGCTTCTCAAAGTAATGACGCTCACCACTCACCTTATCAAACATTTCAGAGACATTGTATTTTCTAAAACCAAAGACAGAGTTAAATACTGCTGTACGAATAACAAATGGTTTACCCTTACCAAATTGATGCTGCATTTCTTGGTAGAACTCATAAGGCATCATACGAAGCATCTCTTGAACTCTTGGGTCAGGAGAATTAGGGTTAATCACGGTAAAGTGTATAGGTGAGATTTTAAAGCCAGTTGTAGGATTCTTAGCATCTTCAGCCAGTACTTGTGCTAGTGTACGCTGTGTCTCTACTAACTTTGGTTTAGCAACCAATTCACTACCCATAGTGGCTAACATCATATCAAATGATAAATCACGGTCTAGGAGCTTATCTCTTAATTCACCTGACATTTCATAGTTATAACCCAAAATCAGCATATCATTACCATAACGGGGAATGAGATGATTGCCCTTAATATTTCTTGGGTCATAGCTTCGTGCATCCATTGTCTTAGCAAGTTCAGTATTACGCTTTAAACGCCCTTGACCTACACGAGCCAATTCTTTAGCATCAGTCTTATAGTTAAAGACTTCATAACCACGGAAGTGAGTATCTTTCATATCCAAACCACCAGAGTTATAACGAGCATAGGGTGCATTCTTATTAATCATCAGATAGCGTGGTTCAGTAGTATCTAACTCATCTTGGACAATGGAGTCATGTAGTGCTTGTTCATAGCCTTTTTGGATATAATCATCTACTTCTTCAGCTTTTACAGCAACGACATCTACATGGGGATTATGAATTGCAGGTTTAAATCCTTTGATATAGTTCAATGGATTATCCTTAAATTCTTCTTTGGATTTCTTCACAAGATCATGGTGGGTATTAAGCATGGCAATCAACACTTGACCTTCATTTTGAATCAAGTCTTGTGTTGTGTACATATACTTACTATCAACCATTTCTAAGCCATGTAGTGTAACTAACTCATCTACAGTTTCAAAGATATTCTGATCCATCTGTTCGTATGGGGTAATGCTTCGTGTACCTGCAGAAGTTGCAATCAATTCAGCATTCTTTTTCACATCACCTGAGACCGTTTCACCTACCATATACCAAGCCAAGTCTTTGGTATCTTTAAGTAGTTGATTGAAATGCTCACGATTGTTAGACAACGACTGTAGCTTATCTTCCAACGCTTTAATACGAGCTTTTCGTTGTTTTGGGTTGGCAATATAATTAAGTGTTTGTTCCATACCATGATAATGCAGTAGTGTCTGTGCATCAGACATTATTACAGTACGAGTGATAGACTGTTTAGCGTAATTATCAAAGCGTTTAGGGTCTTTCATAATAGAAGCAAAGTTATTTAGCATAGACTGTTTATAGTTAGCACGGTCTTGGGCGACTTTATTTACAATACGAATAACACGCTCCACAGTACGACCTACACCACGCTGACCTAACATTTCATTGACAGTTTCTTTAACAAAAGCCCGTGTTGCTGATTTGATGTCTTGGTTTCCGCCATAAGACATATTCATATCTAAACCAGTAATCGCTAAACCTGCTTCTATCGTAAGGTTTATACTATCCCTTGCAATACTACGCTTACTAAGATCTTCTGATTGCTTAGCTGCTTTAATACGCTGTTTATGACTACGCCAAGTATCACGCATTTGACTGGACATAGGTAAACCACTGATGATAGCTTCACTACCAATATCCCAAGTCTTATCCCATACCCAGTTAGTAATATCCGTAGGCTTCTGATAAACCATATTCCATGCTTTATCTATCATAGATACACGAGCTAAACGGACATTAGTTTCAGCATTAACCAGTTTTGCCATAAGCTGTTTGGTTGCTTCAGAAGTAGTATCTGCATTGATATATTTGGTTCTCAATAAATTCATAGCTTTGTGCCATAAATTCATGAACTTATCAAACCAGCTATCATGCTTGGTTTTGCGTAATTCTACTTTTTGATCAGTTAATTCATTGAATGTTTGTGATGATAAAACCAAAGCAACAATAGAAGCTAGGTTATTCATCTCACCTACAGACTTAAACAATTTACTGTGTTCAGTCTCATACAGATTTTTAACTTCATCATTCACTGTATGATAGTCAGGATACAAATCAGCAGCAGTAGGATAAGCTTTAATCAGTTGTGCATGAATCTTATTAAGTTCTGATGTAATGTTAGAATCAGCATGATTGTTTACTAAGAAATCTACAATACTAGTTACCACTTGGTAAGATAGCTGTTCTTTGACAGTCATATTGAATGTATGTGGAACAAACACTTTATTTACCTGTTTAGCCGTATCTAAAAGACTCTTTTGTTCCATCTCACTTAAAGTACTATAAGCAATATTACCATCAAATAGACTATCCCAAACTTCTTGTAAATGCTTATTCCATCCATCAGTGAGTGTCTGACTATCCAGTGAATTAAATACTTCTGATACAGATTGTTTATCCGTTTCATCAAATATCTGTGAATAACGAGTGTCTTCGTTGCTATCTGTCGTGAGCTGTGTTATATTGGTTTTGTCAGATGCACCCATACTATCACGAGCAAGTGTAGGGGTAGTATGCGTAGGCTTGGAAGTATCAAATCCTACTCCTTGTCCATCATCTGATACTTTATTTGAAGCTCCCACATCAGTACGAGCGGAATAGGACTGATTGTGCGTAGGACTGGTTTTGCCATCACCCTTGCCAGTACCATCTTCAAATATCTCAAATGCGGTGATCACCCAAGCATTACTGCCTTCAGCTTTCCTTAGAGCCACAAAGTAACCTTTGTGAGTAATCTTAATATTTTTTACGCCATTAGATGAATTATAAGCATCTGCTGTACTGCCTTGTGCAATAGTCTCCACAATGTTGTGTGTCAGCATCTCAACCACTTCATCATAACTCATCTTATCCTTACGCATTCTTGCTTCTATGATATGACTGATGCCTTTGGCTCCTTTGGTTTTACCATTGGTTTTGATGATGCCTGTATCACCCCAAACAAAATCAATCCAACCAATCAAAAAAGATCATTATGGTTTGATGATTAACCACTACCCTGCATCAGCATGGTTAGAAGTATTTGGGGTAAATATCCAAGAAGTGTTATATAAAAAATCTTTTGATGAAGCCAGTTAATTCATGGCTTTTTATTCAATTATCTATGCTGATGATATTGAGTATAAATTTTACTCTATTGACAAGATTTAGCTTAATAGGGTAATCTTTTTATACTAAGTATTTATATTACTTTCAAGCCAACCGCAAAACCGCCAAAGGCGGTGATTATATATTACTTATATTAACTAATAGATACTGATTATGGATAAGAAACCAGAGAAAATAACCATCCAGAGCCAGAGAAAATAACCATCAAGATTAAGAAAGAGGATTTAGGTGATCTTGATGAAATTACGATTGAAGTGCAACAAAAAGAATCTGCTGTAGATAGAGTATTAAATCAGTCAATTAAAGGTGCTCAATCATTACATCACAAAGCCAAAATAAACGATTGGTATCACGAAACACTACGATATTTATCTTTAGGTATTGGTATTTTAATACTTATTGGGGTAATTATTATGTTTATTAATGATGTTTCTGTAGGTGCAATAAAGCTCTGATATTATCAGAGCTTTATTTAATGTATTCTTATTTTCCTCCTGTAACATATTTTAACGCTTTATCTAAATTTGAAGCTAAGTTATACAAACTTCTATCTAAACCAACAGGTGGTTTACCATCAGTAGTAACCTTACCTTTACCCTTTGGTATATCTGTCTGTTTTTGCTGTTGAGATTGCTTTTTAACTAAACCATCCACAGTTGATACATTAGAAAATACAGTAGGTTGTTGTAATACTCCAAGTGTGTTACCTGCATTACGACTCATATGGTTAGTTGGTGATGATGGTTTTTCTTTAGGTAGTTTAGTACCAGTCCAATCTACAGCTTGTTTAAGAAGCCTTATATCGTTATCTGTAACCCTTCTATTTCTTGGTTTAGAACTCGTAGGTTTACTGACTTGAGAAAAAGGATTGATCGTTAAGATAAATAACTCTTTAACTGCATAACTAAAAACAGCAGAAAGATAAGAAATTTCTCTTTTAACAGTACTGGGTTTTACTGATTGTAATCTACTATTACGCCATAAGGTTAAATCTTTAGGGGTGATTTGATGTATCTGTTTTTGACTTAGTTCAGGATAATCTCTTAATAAGATTCTTCTGGTAAATTTATCACTTTGACTTCTTTTATATTTACCAATGTTCTCATGATACAGTTTAAGTAATTCTGACAATGTTAATGTTACTATTTTAGACGATTCAACCACTTCATCTTTATGACCCGCTTTATGTTCTAATAACTTACTAGCAGCCCATTGTTCACATTCTTTAGCAGTATCTCTAGTTGCAGAGAGTCTCTTACCATTGATCATTAATTCAATACGATAAGAATGACCTCTTTTTCTTGGTTTAGGTAATTTCATTGGCGTAATCTTGGCGTAATTAGATGATAAATTACACCAACAAATTCCCAATAAAAAATCCTTAGAAATATCTAAGGATTCTAAATATGGAGCTCTTGGCGAGAATTGAACTCGCGACCTCTCCCTTACCAAGGGAGTGCTCTACCCCTGAGCTACAAGAGCAAACTAATAATATGGAGCGGGTGGCGGGAATCGAACCCGCACCATCAGCTTGGAAGGCTGAGGTTCTACCACTAAACTACACCCGCAGGGTAGTATACCTAGGTAGGGAATAATGGTGGTGGGGGAAGGATTCGAACCTTCGAAGCTTTCGCGACAGAGTTACAGTCTGTTGGGTTTGACCGCTCCCCAACCCCACCAAGTTTGTTAGGCATTATTTTACTGATCTAGTAAAAAACCAAGCCCATTTTCTGGGCTTAACCTAATATTTTTAGGAATGGTGCCGGCTGCCGGAATCGAACTGGCGACCTACTGATTACAAGTCAGTTGCTCTACCAACTGAGCTAAGCCGGCGGTGTATTTCCTAAGTGGTGCTTATAATACCAAATTTTTGAGATTGTGCAAGCTTTTTTTTAAATTTTTAATTCAAATTGCTGATAATTTTTATAACTTATTGATTTTTATAAATTATTTATGTTCAAATAACTCGATCGTTGCTTATACTTAAAATAACGCATAAAAATTAAATCATTTTATTCAAATGGACACAACCTGTCCCATTAAGCGGTTATATTGACCTTATTACATTCAAGTATGATTTGCAAACCCAGTGAAGGATTAATGCCCAAAGCTTCACAGTACCAAATGTATTCAACCACATCAAGTCTGCGATCGCCCTCTTCTACTCGCTGTACAAACGAATGCGGTCTATCCATTCTGGCAGCCAAGGCACGCATGGACAGCTTTTGATTTCGTCGTTCTGCTTTCAGCCAAGCGCGCAGGGCGATCATTTGATCAGAATGAATACTTTTGGTCATAAATATCTATTTACACTATATTGACCAATTTACTCAAAATGAGTACAATATTTTACTAAATCTTCTGAGTTCTGCAAATTTTTCTTACAGGAAATTTACAATGAATAACAAGCACGAAAGACTTGCAGATAGATTTGCTGATATTTTTATGCGCTTGAGCAGCCATGAAAAATTGGATACACATGAGCTGGCAGCAGAGTATCAGGTGTCTGATAAAACCATTCGGCGTGATTTATTGCGTATGGAGCGCTATTTACCATTGGTTCGTAAGCCCAAAATGGTTTATTTGGATAAATCCAAACAATTTAATCTTAGTGAAAAAGAATTTGGTGAGTTGATTCGCTTAATTGGCGTGCATCGGTTGATTCCAAATATGGATATCCAGTTTTTGCGTGATATGCTTAAGCAAAATACTCGCCAGCTGCAGATCGTCGGCTATGAGTATGAAAATATTGAGCCATTTTTTGACATCATCCCCCTGATCAAAAGTGCCATCGCTAAACAACAGATCATTCGCTTGGATTATAAGAACCAAACTCGGCTTGTTCATCCTTATAAGCTTCTCAATCATCGAGGTTGTTGGTATTTGATCGGCACTCAAAATAATGAAATCAAAACTTTTAGGCTCAGTAAAATTCTTAACTTAAGTGTCTTGCAAGGACAGTCTTTTGTGCCTGATGATGAGATCTGGCAATTGATTGATCAAGGTCAAGGAATTTGGTTCGGTCATCAGCCTACCAATGTACTCATCAAAACAGATGAATATGCACGGGGATATTTTTTACAAAAACAAATCTTGCCTAATCAAAAAATTATCAAGAGTTTGGAGGATGGCGGGCTGTTAATCCAATGCAGTGTCTATCAAAAGCAGCAGATTTTTCCAATGATTCGCTCATGGATACCACATTTAACCATCATCGAGCCTACTGAATGGCGGGATTATTTAAACCATCAACTCAAAAAATACTTGAATTATTTAACGGAGTGTTAAACATGCCAATCAATACGAATCAGACCACGGATCTGAACAGATTCCAAAATAGACCTAAGTCATCAGCCAAGATTGCGTTTGAACTAAGTGATGCTCTCTATAAAATGGATGATTTGGTCTTGCCAATCAAAACAAAAGCCGATCTAGAGCGTACCATAGGACTGCGTCAGTATCAATCGGAAGTTTTTGAGCATTGGGGGTTTTCTGAAACCCATAAGTTTGATAATAAGATGATCATTAATTTATACGGTGAACCTGGCACAGGCAAGACTATGTCCGCCCATGCGATCGCCCATGCACTAGGTAAAAAATTAATCTTAATCAACTATGGTGACATTGAATCAAAATATGTTGGAGAAACACCTAAGAATATACAAGCGGCTTTTGAATTCGCCAAAGAAAATGATGCAATCTTATTCTTTGATGAGGCTGATGCAATTTTAAGCCGTCGTGTTACTAATATGACAAGTGCAACCGATACCAGTGTGAATCAAACACGTTCAGTGATGCTAACTTTGCTTAATGATTATAATGATACGGTCATTTTTGCCACTAATTTTATTAGCAACTATGATCCTGCCTTTATGCGGCGCATTTTAATACACATTGAATACACACTTCCTGATGAAGAAACTAGAACCTACCTATTTAATAAATACATACCAAATAAATTACCTCATTCTATTGATTTACCTACCATTGTCAAACTGTCAGAAGGCTTAAGCGGTTCGGATATTTCAAATGCGATTTTATTAGCTGCTTTTTCAGCCAAGACAGAAGGTTGCGATTTGGTCACTCATGAGAATCTACAAAACAAGATTGAGGCTATTCAAAGAAGTAAGAGCGAAAATTCTCGAAAAGAAACCAAGTTCCAAACAAGAGTTGTTTCTGAAGAGTATGTTAAATCACAATTAAATGATGGAGAAACCATATGATTCCTTTTTTACTCGCTGGTGCGCTTATCGCTGGGGTATTCGTTGCTACAGCTTTCTGGAAAGAGATCAAATCTTTTATCCAGGCCAGTATTGAGCGCATAAAAACCCACCTAATACCCAGTATGATTGTTGGTTTTAAAACTTATCTTCAAACGGGTAATGCCTTATATGCCACCGCAAAAGCTCTACAGAAGTTTTTTTCAAAAAATGAACGAGGACAATGGCAGGAAACCATCATGACGCGCAATGTGCCAGCAAATGAAATCCCAGAAGATATTCGCAGGAAGGTTGAGAATAACAGAGGACCTGTTGATATTACAGATGAAGTACAAGCAGAATTACATTTGGAGGTGTAAAATGAATAATGATTCAACAAAAATCTATGATAACTTAAAAGATTTAGAGCAAGCTGCCAAAGAAATCATTTCTAGAAATATATTACCGAAATTGATTAAACATAATCAAACTTCGGCCGCTGAATTTGTTTCATCCTTTTCCAAAGGTGCGGATGATTTCATCTTGCAAACTGAGCGTGATGAAGGTCTAAACTTTGTTGCAGGTTATGCCATCTTAAATCTTTTGGAATCCGGTACCATGCAAATTGATTTTGATTTTTATTTTCAAAATACGCAAGGTTCATGGATTAATAAAAAAAAGCAATCCAAAACTTTTAATGTCGATGAATATCTAAACCCCCAAGCTCAAGCATCATTATTAGAGCATCAATCTTTAAAATTTGATATCGACAAACCTTTGGATCGGTGATGGAAATTATCATTTTTATTGTTGTCGGATTGTTTGTTCTTGGTGCTATATTGGCAATACTAAAATTCATTTGGGGACTTTTCAAAAAAATCTGGCTTATTATTATCGGTATTGCCGTTCTTTTTGGAATCTCTTGGTTAATAAAGTACGGATTTAGCATTATCGGACTTGATATACCCATATGGATTATATTTATTTTGACGCTATTTTGTTTAGCCTATTTGAGTCACAATAACGAAAAGAAAGTTCATCGGGCAGTTGCCAAGTACTTCACCATTAAAGAGATGGGCGACCTGACAGATATTACCAATTTTTTAGATGAAAAATCCATAAAATACGATCAAGAAATACTAAGTCAAGCCATTGTGAAACTGGTAGAAGATGATCAAATTATTGAGCAATTACCAGGTCAGTTATGGCGGTCAACGCAATCAGGCAACTTTTTAGAGCCTATAGAAACTGTACATATTGAAATTTAAAATTTAGGGTCGGAATTAACCGACCCTAAATTTATAGAAATTATGCCAGACTCTAAATCTCAAGCCCTCTGCACGCCATCTCTACCGCCTTGACAAGTGCTAAAGCTTTTTTGTTGGTTTCGTCCCATTCAGCCAAAGGGTCTGAATCTGCCACCACGCCTGCACCAGCTTGTACATGGATTTGGCCATCTTTCATGACCGCTGTGCGTATTGCGATGGCAGTATCCATATTGCCATGCCAGCCAAGATATCCAATCGCCCCACCAAAAACGGTGCGACGCACTGGCTCAACTTCATCAATAATTTGCATGGCACGGATTTTTGGCGCACCAGACAAAGTACCTGCTGGAAAGGTCGCACAAAACACATCTAAAGCATCGACATCTTGGCGTATACGCCCCTCAACATTACTAGCAATATGCATCACTTGCGAGTAGCGTTCAATGAACATTTTATCTGTCACCTTAACCGAACCAATCTCACAGACACGCCCAATATCATTACGCCCAAGATCAATGAGCATCAGATGTTCTGCGATCTCTTTTTGGTCATTTAATAACTCATGCTCAAGTGCCAAATCCTCATCCATATCACTGCCACGGCGGCGTGTTCCCGCCAATGGTCTGACCGTTACTGTGCCATTTTCGATGCGGGATAAAATCTCAGGGGACGCACCAATAATATCAAACGGTGATTTGGTCGCACCAAAAGTCTCACCATGCAACATAAATAGATACGGCGATGGATTTAAATAACGCAGCGCTCGATACACACTCAGTGCGTCTGCTTCAAACTTGGCTGACAATCTTTGGGCGGGTACGACTTGCATGACATCACCTGCCAAAATATACTCTTTGATTTTTTGGACATCATCACAAAATTTTTGCTGGCCTGTGGCTGATACAAATTTTGGTATCGGATGCACTTTGGTGGTCAAATCTGGCTTTTGATTTAGGACATTTTCAATATTCGTTAAGCGACCAAGTGCATCTTCATAGCCATTTTCAACATCACAATTGGCATAAACCACAATAGAAAGTGTATGCTCAAGATTGTCAAATATTACCACCTCTGTAGAAAGCATTAGCCACAAATCAGGCAAATTCAAAGGATTGGGCGCATCAGAATGCCCAACTGTTGGTTCAATCGTGCGTATCAAATCATAGCCAAAATACCCCACCAAACCACCACTAAAAACAGGTAAATTTGGCACATCGTCTTTGGTGGGTATATTAAATTGTCCCATAAAGCGTCGAATCTCATCAAATGGCTGATCGGTCTTGGTGCTTGATACTGTACCGACAAGCTCTGACCCCACACGCATAACGCCATCTTGGTATTCAAAATATACGCCTTTGCCCAGACCAATCATCGAGTAGCGTGCAAAACGCTCACCGCCAACCACCGATTCAAATAGATATGCTTTGGGATTGAGTTGTCTGATATTGGCAAAAACCGACACAGGCGTGGCATCATCCATAAGGCGTTTTTTGATTAAGGGTACATGGCTAAAGCCCTGACTTTTGAGGCGAAGATACTCGTAATGACTTAGCAAAGTTGACATGACACTTCCAAAATTTTCATAAAAATTGGTCTATCATAGCATAAAAGACCGACCCAAAACACCTAAAATTCATTCATGCTGTTATGATAAAGTTTATTATTTTTTATTTTTAATTTAATTAAAATGATAAAATTGATGTCATGATTTTATCATTTTTGGATTATTATGAAGTCGCTATCTCATCACTTCATCGCTTTGGCTTGTTGTTATATGCTTTTAATCTGATTGTTTGCTGATTTTTAAGATAGGCGATCAGCCGAAATGAGATGAGTAAAGCGTATCATAGCAAGAAGCCTTTGAATATTTCCAAAGGCTTATTACAGATGGGCTAATTAATTTAATTTGGCAGGCTTAATCGTTATCAACATCTACCGTTTGATAGACTTCATAAGCGGGCGCTTCATAAGGATGTGCACGCTTATAAGCTTCAACAACTTCATACAGCTTATTTTCAGGCACGATCATTTCCACTTTCCATTCAGAAACCTGACTGATCTGCCCAATTTCACCAATCGTTGGATTAGCACCTTCCAAAGGGCAAAACTGACCGACGCCCAAGGTCTGCCAGCTACAACGCTCATATTGACCAAAATGACCTGCACCAGCTTCAAACATCGCAGTTTTTACCGTCTCTAAATCAGACTCAGGGATATAGGTAATAATTTTATACATCTGAAAATACATGGCTTTATCTTCAAAATATTTAAATAATTATAAAGGTACACCAATACGGCGAGCAACTTCTTCATAGCCCTCAACCACATCGCCCAAACCTTGACGGAAGCGATCTTTATCAAGTTTTTTCTTGGTTTGCTTATCCCACAAGCGGCAGCCATCTGGCGAAAATTCATCGCCAAGCACCACACGACCTTGGAATAACCCAAACTCTAATTTAAAATCCACCAACATCAAGCCTGCATCATCAAACAGTTTTGATAATACTTCATTGACTTTCAAAGTCAGGCTTTGCATTTGGGCAAGCTCATCAGCAGTGGCATAACCCAGAGCAATGGCGGTTGACTCACTCAACATCGGATCACCAAGGGCGTCATCCTTATAAAATAGCTCATAAGTTGGTGGTAATAATGGCAAACCTTCAGATAACCCCAAACGCTTCATCAAACCGCCTGCAGCATAGTTACGCACAACAGCTTCCACAGGAATCATTTTTAGGCGTTTTACCAAAACTTCGTCATCAGAAAGCTGCTTTTCAAAGTGCGTTTCAATGCCTGCATCTGCAAGTTTTTGCATGATAAACGCATTAAAACGATTATTAACAACGCCTTTTCGGTCAAGGCTTTCCATTTTTTCGCCATTAAATGCACTGGCATCATTACGAAAATGTAAAATCAAATAGTCAGGATGGTCAGTTTCATAAACGGATTTGGCTTTTCCAGTATAAAGTAGTGCTTGTTTTTGCATGGTAATCTCATTTGATTAATAAATTAGGAAGTTATCCAAAGCTTTAAGCGATATTACCTAACGCTCGGTGGTCTTGGCAGTTGATACTGCTTGCCTGATTCATTCGTAAAATCTGGCAACTGGCTCACCAAATTTGGTGTATGATACAAAGGTGTAAATTCTGCAGCTGGTTGTTGTGCTGGCAGCTGAATAGGCGCCAGTTTTTTTTCATTGCGATAATCCAAACTACCATTATTATGCTTTGACAGAATATTTTTGGTTGTTGTGCAGCCTGTCAACATCATGCTAGCCGTTAACACACCAGCCGTTATTTTTAAAAATTTCATAAACCTTCCACTTTTGTCTTGTATTTGGTCATTACCCATATTGATCAGTCTGTTAGCAAGCATTGGCTCAAACTAAATCAACCCTGCTTTTTTGAGTGAATTATCAATGGTTTCGTGATATTGTTCAGCCAGCCAAACCATAGGCAAACGAATGCCTGTGCCAATTTTACCCATTTTGTGTAAGGCATATTTGACAGGCTGGGGGCTTGACTCAATGAATAAATCACGGTGTAGATGAACGATGGTATCATGAATTTGGCAAGCTTCCTCAAAACGACCTTCAAGTGCCAATCCAAACGCTTGACTCATCGCCTTGGGTGCAATATTAGAGGTAACAGAAATATCACCTTTTGAGCCATATTTGATCAGCTCAAGTGCTGTTGGATCATCGCCTGATAATACCACCATACGCTCACCCACTCGGCGAATTAGACTGATGCCCCGTTCAAGATTGCCTGTTGCATCCTTGATGGCAACGATATTATCAATATCTGCCAGACGACTGACGGTATCTTCACACATATCAACCACGGTACGCCCAGGAACATTATACACGATCTGTGGTATGTCAACTGCTGTGGCGACCGCCTTAAAATGCTGATACATGCCCTCTTGGGTGGGTTTATTATAATAAGGTACGACCAGTAAAGCAAAATCGGCACCAGCTGCTTTGGCAGCCGTGGTTAAATCAATGGCTTCACGCGTTGAGTTTGCGCCTGTTCCTGCAATCACAGGAATGCGTCCTGCAACTTGCTTCACAAAAAAGCGAATGACATCGATATGCTCATCAATGGCAAGTGTTGCCGCCTCACCTGTGGTACCTACCGCCACCAAGGCATCAACCCCTTCATCAATCTGCCAATCTATCAGATCAGCAAGCGTATCATAGTCCACCGAACCATCTGGCTTCATTGGAGTCACTAAAGCGGTCATGACACCTTTTAATGTTGATTTGATTTGTTGATACGCATCTGTCATAAGACACCTTGCTAAATACTTTTAGTTATGATGAATACGATTGAACCTGCTTTAGCCAAGATTTTAAAAAGCAGAATAATCTTTTGTAGTTTATCACATTTAAATGACATTTTTACAGTTATTTTATATGCCGATTGCAGGCTCGACTGGTTTCAGCAATCAATCATCAAACAATCAATCAAGACCCAAAACGGTATCTATCCGCGCTGCCACTTCTGCCACAGTGCCATTGGCATCAATGCGATGAATGCGATTGGGGTGCTGACTGTGCTGATATGCCAAACCTTGATACACACGCTCAAAAAAAGCAATGTCATTGGATTCTAGTCGATCGGCAGCACTTCGTTTGGCGGCACGCTGCATACCCATCACCACATCCAAATCAAGCCAAAGTGTTACATCTGGATAAATGGGCACAAACTGCTTAATCAAAAGCTCAATTTTAGCCAATGCCGTTTGTTTTCCATGATATCGCCCAAAACCCTGATAAGCCACCGTACTATCAAAAAAGCGGTCACTGACCACCCATTTGCCCGATTTGATTGCAGGTAAAATCACCTGATGCAAATGATCACTGCGTGCAGCAAACATCAGCAAAATCTCTGTGTCAGCATTCATATTGGCATTCGGATTTAAAAATAGTTGACGCAACTGCTCGGCCAGCTCACTACCACCTGGCTCTCGTGTACGCACGACTTGTATGCCACGATCCACCAAACGAGTAATGAGTGCTTCAATTGCCGTGGTTTTACCCACGCCCTCAGTACCCTCAAAACTGATAAATTTCCCTTGCATGCGCTTACCCTTTTATTGATTATTATCACTCATAAAAGCACGATATTTTGCCACAGCTTTTTGATGCTCTTGATAGGTGCGACTAAAAGTATGCCCCCCATTGCCTGTTGCCACAAAATAAATCACATCGGTATCAGCAGGGTGCATGGCTGCCTTAATGGAAGCTGCCGAAGGTAATGCGATGGGCGTTGGTGGCAGACCATCAATTTGATAGGTATTATAATCTGTTTTTTCAGCAATATTACTTCGATAAATCTTACCATCATAACGGTCAAACATTCCATAAATGATTGTCGGATCTGTTTGCAGTCTCATGCCCTGACGCAGACGATTAACAAACACCGCCGAAACCATTTGTCGCTCTTGTTTAATGCCTGTTTCTTTTTCGATGATGCTTGCCATAATCAGCGCTTCATATGGTGTCTGATAAGGCAAAGTTTCATCACGAGATTCCCAAGCATTATTCAAAATTTTGATCTGATCTTGATATAAGCGTCTTAAAATTTCTAAATCAGTTGTGCCATGTGAAAATTTGTAAGTATTTGGTGCAAACATACCCTCCAAATTGCCATTGGGCGATTTGATCTCAAGTGCTTGCGCCACCGCTTTATTATCACGCGCCACATCTGTCCAACTATAACCATCTGCAGGCGGGGTAAGAACTTTCAAAACCACACCATCGGTCGTCTTAAGCGTATGATACAACTCTTTAATCGTCTTGCCCTCAATAATACGCAAACTAAATTCAGTCGTCGCCCCGCCTTTACTTAAAATACGGACCATCTGAGCAAGGCTAGCACCTGCTGGCACTTGATAGTTTCCAGCTTGTAGCGTCTTATCTGTAGCAAGTGCCACATATGCCTTAGTCACAAAAGCCGAACTCAAAAATGCATCTGACCAAGGTTTTTTACTCAAAAGACTGTGATAAGTCTCGCCTTTATCCACCGTAAGTACACGCTCTGACTGACCAGTCGTTGCATAAATTGACTGATACACGACAAAAAGCACGACCAATGTGGCAACCAAAGCCATCATTAAAAGTGCAGATCTAAAAGGCGAATTTGATGAAGTTTGGGTTTTTGGGTGTCTTGATGAACGCCGATGCTTTGGTGTTTGATGTGGGTTTTTGGAAGCTGTCATAATTGGTCATTGCCATAGATATTTTATTTATTGTAGCAAAAATTTATGACCAATGACCATAAATTTAGCACATGCCACAAACTCACTTCATGATAGATGGATAAATTCGCCAAAAAGATGTGTCAATTGACGCCCATTAAGCATTGACATGGCGGTTATACCACGAACTGCGTTGGTTGTGATTAAGCCATTGACTAAATCAAGATCTGCATCAGTCAATAAACGCTCTTTAACATCGCCAAGCAGCCCACTTTGAATAACGGCACATCGCATAACGCCCAAGATGCCTGATTTATCAACCAACGGCGTGTACCAGTTCTGCCCAAGACGATAAAATACATTCCCCATCGTCGCACAAATCCATTCACCATGCACATTGCCAACCAAACCATCTAAGATACCATCATCCACGCTCTGACGATAAAGTAGCTCTGCGTGTGCAAAAACCTGTTCTGTGGCACCAATCAGCTTCATTCCTGCTAAGTGCGGTGGGCGATGAGATAGCTTGTGTGTCAAGCAGACCATTTGGCGTGGCATGGTTGGCTGAATAGGTATGCCTTTGATAAACGATACGCCTTGATAAATCGCTGATGGCATGACTTTAATCAATACTTGGGCGAGCTGTACTGACAAAAAACCATAGCCACGCATGCTCTGTCTTGGTCGAGTGATGATAATTTTGATGATACCTTCTGTCATTTGATGGGCAAGCTTGCTTAAGCAAATCATCATCTCATCAATATCCAGATTGAGCTTAAAAATCGTTAAGCCATGCGTGATTCTGATGTGATGCAGCTGAGCAAAAAGTATCTGACCTTGGCGTACGCCGATGGTGCTAAAAAATCCATCACCAAAGGCAAAGGCTCGATCATCCATACGATCATCTGATGCCACCAAAGTGCGATCAAAATACTGATAAAACTCTGCCATCGCCATTTATTTATACGCCATTTATTTATGCAGAATAATTTGGCAACGGTAATCTTGACAATCTGCCTGCTCAAGATTTAGCGTACCAACACGCTGAGATCCCATAGCGATACCTTGAAGTATTTGATGCATGACATGCGTGCCTGTATTTTGGTCAAGCATACTCATCATACGATAAGCACGCTTGGCAAAATCTAAAGACTGTGCTTTGGTTACCTCATCGTCAGTGGATGCAGCATAATACCAAACCACCTCCAAGAAATTCTCTGACTCAATGAGATAAAACGGCGGCTCGTGCGGTGCACTAAAGCGATAACGGGTCGCACGCCTACCATAAAAATCAAGCGCCTCTTCTGTTGTGGCAGTGCTGCCAAGCTGTGCTTTTAGTGATTCAATCTCATTGCTTGTCTTGGTGGCTTTTTGCCATGTGGCAGTATCATACACCACAGGCTGATATACCTTAGCTTCACCATCATCTTTGACCAATGCGTCATCTTTGGTCATGGGGCGAAAAGTTAAAAACAATATTACAAATACCGCCAAGATGATTGCCCAGATCAGCCAAGCTTTACGAATTTTTTTGGAGAAGCTGTTGGCGTTGTTCGTAGGTTGGTCGCTTGTCATGATATTGCCATCAATAAAATTTTACTAATTTTAACATAAAAGCCCATAGACTCCACCCCATTAACAATGAATTTTGATAAAATTAGCCTTTAACCATTTTAGTTGACCAAAAAATCCAAATGATGCAACATTTTATCGTTATTGGCAATCCTATCGATCACTCAAAAAGTCCGCAAATCCATACCGCCTTTGCACGCAGTGTCGGGCTGCCTGTGAGCTATCAAAAACAATATTGCCCCAATGATACAGACAGCTTTGCTGCTGTTGTATCTGCTTTTTTTGCTGGGGGCGGCGTGGGAGCAAATATTACCCTGCCCTTTAAAGAAATGGCATTTGAGATGATTAAATCACACGGCCGCCTCAGCCCGCATGCCCTTGCTGCAGGTGCGGTAAATACCATTTTAAAAGACCAACAAGGTCTGTATGGTGATAACACTGACGGCCGTGGATTGGTTGCAGATTTGTACGCACAGGCAATTAAGCTGGATAATAAAAAAATTGCTCTTATCGGTGCAGGTGGTGCGGCACGGGGCGTTATTTTACCGCTACTAGAAGCAGGTGCACACATCCGTATTTTTAATCGCACTGTTTTGAAAGCAGCAAATTTGGTGAATGAATTTCAGTCCGATAAAATCAGCGCTCATTTACTTGATGAGCTAAAGACTGGTGGTAAATTTGATGTGATTATTAATGCCACTTCTGCCACAACAACAGGACAAACACTTGATTTGGGCGAATGCTCGGCAAGTTTTGCCTATGATATGATGTATGGCAAACCATCGGAATTTTTAACACATTTTAAACAACAAGGTGCTGATATCTCTGATGGTTTTGGTATGCTAATCCAGCAAGCAAAACTGTCTTTTGAACAATGGACAGGCAAAACAATCGATTTATCCCAAGTGCAATTTTGATTTTACCGTTTTAATTTTATTTTGATTGGAGAAATAATATGACCGAACAACTTCAAACCCAAGCCGATGAGCTATTTGATGATTTAGGTGACTTATTTGATGACTTTGATGGCATAGCGGTCGAAGGTGGCATTGATAGCATCAATGATGAAGGTTGTGAAGGCGGAGCTTGTAAATTATGAGATAAACCAAAAACCCATTGCATAACTTATGGGTTGTGATGGCTTATTTGGCATCATATTTTTTATATTTTAAAAAAATAATTATAATAAATACTATTTATTATGAAAATAAGTTATATATATTATTTTAGCCCTTTAATAAACATTAAAATCTCTGTATAGTAAAAGCATCTCAAGTGGTTTTTTGAGTACTCAGACGCCAGATAAATTGAAAATAAAAGGATATTTCATGTTAACTTACAAAGCCCCTTTGCGTGATATTAAATTTTTAATGAATGAGATGCTTGACTATCAAGCACATTATAAAACACTGGATAATGGTGCTGCTGCAGATCCTGAGTCGGTGGATATGATCCTAGAAGGCTTTGCAGATTTTGCTGAAAATATCCTAGCTCCGCTATATCAGCCTGCCGATGCCGAAGGCTGTACTTTTAAAGATGGAGAGGTGACGACACCAACTGGCTTTAAAGAAGCTTATCAGCAATTTGTTGAAGGTGGCTGGCAAGCAATCAGCTACCCAGAAAAATTTGGTGGCATGAACCTGCCTATGTCTTTAAATCTGATTAAATCAGAAATGATGGGTACTGCCAACTGGCCATGGGCAATGTATCCTGGTTTAACGACAGGTTCTATCAATACCATCTTACAATATGGTGATGATGAACAAAAATCCGTTTATCTGCCAAAACTGATCTCAGGTGAGTGGTCTGGTACCATGTGTTTGACAGAAGCGCAGTGTGGTACTGATTTAAATCAGATGAAAACTCGTGCGGTACCAAATGCCGATGGCAGTTATGCAATTACAGGCAGTAAAATTTTCATTTCTGCAGGTGAGCATGATTTGACCGAGAATATTATTCATATCGTTTTAGCAAGACTGCCTGATGCACCTGCAGGTACTAAAGGCATTTCTTTATTTATCGTACCCAAATTCCTACCAAATGCTGATGGCGAAGCGGATAAGAGAAATGCTGTTGTCTGTGGGTCTATTGAACACAAAATGGGTATTACCTCTTCTGCGACTTGTGTCATCAACTTTGATGGTGCGACTGGATTTTTGATTGGCGAAGCAAATAAAGGGCTTAAAGCCATGTTTACTTATATGAATACTGCTCGTATTGGTACAGGTATCCAAGGTTTGGCACATATAGAGCTGTCATTTCAAAACGCTTTGCCCTATGCCAAAGAGCGTCGCTCAATGCGTGCTTTATCAGGTGTCAAAGAGCCAAATCAACCAGCCGATGCCATCATTCATCATGCCGATGTTCGCCGTATGCTACTTACCCAAAAAGCATTTGCCGAAGGTGCTCGCTCCATGATTTATCATACCGCACGATATGCTGACAAGTTAGCAGAAGCGGTTGCTAAAGGCGATGAGACCGCCATCAAAAAGTGGGATGATAAAATGGGGTTTTTTACACCTATCTTAAAAGGTTTTTTAACTGAACTTGGTATTGAAGCCGCTAAGCATGGACAACAAATCTATGGCGGACACGGCTATATCAAAGAATCAGGTATGGAACTCATCGCTCGTGATGCACGCATTGCAACACTGTATGAAGGCACTACAGGCGTGCAGGCACTTGATTTACTAGGTCGCAAGGTATTGTTACATGGTGGTGGCAAAGCCATACGGGATTATACCGCTGGTATTATGAAATGGTGTGGTGAATATGCTCTTGACAAAGAAATGCGAAAATATGTCTGGGTGCTGACCAAACTGTGTGCTGAATGGAATATGCTGACCGCTCGCTTATTACTGACGGCTCGTAAAGACCGTGATATTGTCTCGGCAGCTTCTGATGACTTTTTGATGTATTCAGGCTATGTGATGATGGCATATCATTGGGCACGCATGGCAGCCGTTTCATTTGATAAAATCAAAAACGGCGGAGAGCAGCCTAAAGAGTTTTATATTGCCAAAACTCAAACGGCTGAATTCTACTTTGAAAAAATTCTGCCACGCAGTTCAGCCCATGCTGAGAGTATGACCGTGCCAAGCGAAACCATGATGCAGATGGATATTGATCATTTTGCATTTTTAGACTGATTTTTACTTTACCCAAAGCAACTATCTTTTAAATAAAAAGCCCAAAAGAGCTTGATTTGGGCTTTTTACTTGCAATTATTTTAATCGGTCTTATATACTAAGGCACAAATTAATTACTTGAATTAGGAGTGCCTTTATGTCACAGCACCATCGCCTTATCATTCTTGGCTCAGGTCCTGCAGGATATTCTGCAGCCGTTTATGCCGCCCGAGCCAATTTAAACCCTGTCATTATTACAGGCTTACAAGTTGGTGGACAGCTAACCACCACCACCGAAGTTGATAACTGGCCAGGCGATGCACATGGTCTGACGGGTAACGGTTTGATGGAGCGAATGAAAGCCCATGCCGAACGCTTTGGCACCAAGCTCATTTATGACAGTATTACCCAAGTTGATTTACACAATCGCCCTTTTACGCTAGTGGGAGATAAAGGTATTTATACCTGCGATGCCCTTATTATTGCTACAGGTGCAACCGCACAGTACCTAGGGCTTGAATCTGAACAAAAGTTCATGGGTCAAGGTGTTTCAGCATGTGCAACTTGTGATGGATTTTTTTATAAAAATCAAAAAGTTGCTGTTGTTGGTGGTGGTAATACCGCTGTTGAAGAAGCGTTATATTTATCAAATATTGCCAGTGAAGTTACTTTGATACACCGCCGAGATACTTTGCGTGCCGAAAAAATACTACAAGACCAGTTATTTGAAAAAGTTAAAGATGGTAAGATTAAAATCGAATGGAATCATCGAATCAAAGAAGTTGTTGGTGATGACATGGGCGTAACGGGGGTTATAATTGAGTCCACTCAAGATGGCTCAATCAAACCGTTAGACATTATGGGTCTGTTTGTTGCCATTGGTCATAAACCAAATACCAAGCTATTTGATGGTCAATTAAATATGCAAGATGGATATATCGTTGTCAACAGCGGATTAAACGGCAATGTAACAGCAACCAATATCAATGGTGTTTTTGCCGCTGGTGATGTTGCTGATCACACCTATCGACAAGCCATCACTTCGGCAGGCACTGGATGTATGGCTGCACTTGATGCCGAAAAGTATTTAGATTCACTTGCCATCTAGCTTTTTAAGTTAAAATAAAAAATGCAACAAATGTGTTGGTCAATCCAGCACATTTTTTTACGCCCTCTACCCAACAAAAAAACCAAACCCTTTCAGGCTTGGTTTTTGTGGTAACTGCTTAAGTTAAATACTAAAAATATCAGTCTTTAACAT
>ERZ1023263.167-NODE-167-length-20706-cov-86.685197_pt1 | contig 20706 bp, 20 predicted proteins | sample MGYA00380461_ERZ1023263 | MGnify/ENA primary metagenome ERZ1023263 (study PRJEB33173, sample SAMEA4830316) | metagenome | study: EMG produced TPA metagenomics assembly of the PRJEB25223 data set...
ATAACAACTTATTTATAACAACTTATTTATAACAACTTATTTATAACAACTTATTCATTTATAAAAATCTTAAAATTAATCAATTCAATGGTAAAGATATTGACAACACCCCTACAAAGTGCTTTATTATAGAGCTGAAATCAAGGGATCAAAATCCCAATAAGCCAAGTTATTTTTTAGCCATTAATCAAAGTTAATTTGTACGAGCCATCTATGCCAGACAGCCATGACCCACATACAACACCGATCAATCTTAGCCACCCGCTTGTGGATGAAGCTCGTGACAGCCTGATGCGTGCCGTCGCCTATCTAAAGCCCGATGAGCGTGCCGATGTTTTGCGTGCCTGCCATTTTGGGGATATCGCCCACATCAAAGACAAACGAAAATCTGGTGAGCCTTATATCACACACCCCATCGCTGTGGCGGAGATTTTGGCAGGCTTTCGCTTAGATCGTGATACCATCGTTGCTGCCATTTTACATGACACCATCGAAGATACTGAGGTGACTGATGAGATGGTCACACAAGAATTTGGTCAAATGGTCGCCCAACTTGTTGATGGCGTGACGAAGCTTAAATCCTCAGGCATGAGCAAGCAACAAAGCCAAGCCGCCACTTTTCATAAAATCTTGACAGCCACCTTATCTGACCCACGGGTTTTGATTATCAAGCTATCCGACCGCTTGCACAATATGTCCACGCTCGATGCTGTCAGCGAAGAAAAACAAAAACGCACCGCCAAAGAAACACTGGATTTTTATATTCCTTTTGCACGGCTGATGGGACTTAACAGCATTGCAGATTATATTGAACTGTTGTGTTATCGAAATTTAAACCCTGATATGTATAACAAATTTACGGATAAGTTATTACAACATGGCTTGGGGCGTAATTTTCAAAAAACTGAAATTAGCACTTATCTACAAAGTCTGCTGTCGCATCTGAATTTGGAAGGTCATGTACAAGTCCTTGATAACCGTACTGCAATGTATCGGCAGTTTTTTAAAAATCGTGGTCAAATCAGCCAATTAATTCGCCAATATGATTTTGAGGTTATCTTAAAAGATATTGAAGCTTGCGATAAGCTTGCCACTTATTTGATTCAAAAATACCAAATTGGCAATCACCAAATCCATGACAACATTCGCAAACCTTTGGCAGGTGGCAATCAGTCTTTGACCTTATTTTATGACCGTGATTATAATCACATTAAAATCACATTGATGACACGCCGTATGCAAGAGGCTGCTCGGCTGGGTATCATCAGTAATGACCGAGCTGGCGTCAGTCAGTCCGTCATTCAAGCTAGCCTAAGAAATATGCAAGATTTGGCAAATGCTGGCAAAACAGAGGGTGATGATGCCCATGTTGCCATCATTGAGGAGTTAATTAGCTATCTGCATGAGCGAAAAATTGTCTGTTACAGCCCAAAAGGTCGTGCCTATGAGCTACCTCGTGGCTCAACGGCGTTGGATTTTGCCTATGCGGTTGGGCCTGCCATCGGAAACATTGCTACGGGTGCTGATATTAATCATAAGCATGGTAAGCTTGGGTTGGTGCTGGCTGATGGTGATATTGTGAGCATTGACACGGATAAAAATGCCACACCACGCGCCGAATGGCTCGGCTTTGTCGCCACCAACAAAGCCCGAAATGAGATTTTAAAATTTCTAAAGCGTCTGCCTGAAGACCAAAAGATTCATTATGGCAAGCAAGCACTAGACCGTGCCTTAAGCACTTATGGTAAAAGTATCACTGATTTAACGGATGATGATTGGACTGATATCCTAAAATGGCGTGGTATCAATACGCCTGATGAGCTATTTATGCAATTATCAACAGGCGTGCTATTGCCGCAGCTTGTGGTTTCTCGTTTATTTAGTGAAGAGATTGATACGGCTGATGACCATGAAATCACTCGATCCAAGCATCTGTTGGCAGGTATCAAAGGTGTGGAGGTGGATTTTGCACGCTGCTGCAATCCGATTTATGGCGATACCATTGTTGGGCATTTGTCTCGCCAAGGTTTGGTTGTACATCGTCATAAATGCTATTCTTTGCAAGCAATACGCACCGATACACCTTACCAAATCATTCACTTAGATTGGAAATCTGACCAATCTTTACAAAATCAACCCGATGCACTGCGATTCCCTGCCATGCTGCGTATTTATGCCAGTTTAAACGAAGAGCAAATCAGTCAGGTCATTTATGAAATGCGTGCGCTTAATATCGGTGTTGAGCAAACGCACATCAAGACAGATGCCAAGTCAGACCAAGGCAGTAAAGTCGGCACAACAACGCTGCACATTGTGGTACGCTCACGCTCTCATTTGGCAGAGGGCATCGAAAAATTACGCACATTGCTTGGCTATCCAAACATCATGCGACTGTATCAGTGATGATTAAGCTACCTAAAACGCTTGAATTTTGATGGCAAAATGGTCTATTATAATAGACATCATAACAGTCACTTCGGTCAAAATAAGGATATCTTATGTGCTGTAAAATCGACCTTAATAGCCAAAAAGACGCTGCACATTTTCTTGGTAAAGTTGAACCAACCCTATTGCCCAAAACAGCGGACAATATCGCACCTTCGAACACCGTCTATACTGGCGAAGCGATGAGCCTATTTGATAAACTTGTTGCCTATTTTCGCACCAAACACATCTAATTTGCATTTATTTTGGGATTTTTAAATATCATGAGCAAACAAATCATTCACACAGACGACGCACCTGCCGCTGTTGGTACCTATTCTCAAGCGGTCAAGGTTGGCGATACCGTCTATATCTCTGGACAATTAGGTCTTGACCCAAAAACCATGACGCTCAAAGAAGGCTTTAAAGCACAAGCCGAGCAAGCTATGGATAATTTACAAGCCATTGCCAAGGCAGCAGGGGGCAGCTTGTCTGATACGGTCAAATTTAATGTCTCGCTGACTGATTTGTCAGATTTTGCAACACTCAACGAGGTATTTAATGCTCGCTTGAGTGAACCTTATCCTGCTCGTGCTGCTGTTCAGGTTGCTGCCCTGCCTAAAGGTGGTGTGGTTGAGATTGAAGCTATCTTACATTTGTCATAAGCGGCATGTCTGTCTTTGGTCAATAAGCCTTTGGACATCCAAGGGCTTTGTGTTTTAGCACCCAAAAGCACCGCCCCATCTAAAATCAGCACCAAATTTTATATTTAGTATTAATTCATTATTAGTTTATTATTAATTCATTATTAACTCATTCATAGTTAATTCATAGTTAATTCATTGACTTAAAAAATGAATGAAATTGTTCAAAAATTCATTGATATCATATAAGGTCATCTATGTCTAAAACGCCACAATCTGCCATCATTCCCGACCATTGCCGTGCTGGCATCTTTATGGAGGGCGATTTTATCACCAACAACACAGCAACCATCGCAGATGCCTGCCGCCAAGCTTTGCACACTTTAAATGAGCTACAAGACAAATTTACTGGCGAATCTTTAGGCTTGACTATTGGCTTTGGTGCAGAGGCTTGGCAACGCTTTGGCTATACCAAAGAAGGCGGTCAAATCAAACCATTTCGCCCATTGGGTAATGGTCTGGCACCTGCCACGCAGCATGATGTGATGTTTCATATTCAGTCAATGCGTCATGATATCAATTTTAGCTTAGCGAAAGAATTGGTAGCGATATTTAAGGGTATCGTCCAAATTCAATCAGAAACGCATGGTTTTCGCTGGGTAGAAAATCGTGGCTTAGAAGGCTTTGTAGATGGCACTGAAAACCCCCAAGATGATGCTGTGAGTGGTGTGGCTGCCATCGCTGATGGTGATGATGCTGGCGGCAGCTATGTGCTTTTACAAAAATACCGCCACGACTTGAATAAATGGGACGAGCTGCCTGTGTGCGACCAAGAAAATTCTATTGGTCGCTCAAAAGTTGATAATATTGAATTTGATAAAGCCAAACGCTTATCAGATTCTCATTTGGGTCGCACCAATCTTAAGGAAGATGGTAAGACTTTGGAAGTCGTACGCAGGAGCCTGCCTTTCGGCACAGTGACTGGCGAGCATGGCTTAATGTATATCGCTTATGCAGCACGGCTATGGAATATTGAAGCTCAGCTACTTAGTATGTTTGGCGAGACCGATGGCAAGATTGATTTGCTGCTTAAGCATGTCAGTACGGCGGTTTCGGGTGCTTATTATTACGCACCTTCGGTTGAACGCTTAGAAAATCTATAATTTGCCAATCATGACGACAAGCCCACAGCAGACGCCAAAATTAGTTGCCCAAGTGGCGTTAGCAGTACCTGTGGCTGATTTTTTTGATTATTTATGCCCCAGTCATCTGCCCTTGCCCAAAATCGGTGCCAGAGTGCTGGTTTATTTTGGGGCTAGGCAGCTGATTGGTGTTGTCATTAGACTGATTGACGCATCCGACAGTCTTATCGCACCTCATAAGCTTAAACCCATCAAACAATTGATTGATGATGACGCTATCATTGATGATGACTTGCTCAAATTAGCCAGCTGGCTGTCTTCTTATTATCATCACCCCTTAGGCGATGTCTATGGTGTGATGCTGCCGACACTCATCAACCAAGGCAAGCCCATACACGCCAAGCAGCGGTATTACAAAGCCATCTGTGATAATGCAGCCATCGATCAGTTGCCAAAAACTGCTAAAAAACAACGACAAATTTTAACGCATCTGATGGCATATCCAGCAGGTCTTGAGACTGACAAACTTAGCCAAATCGGTGCAACACGCTCTGCACTTAATGGTCTTATCAATAAAGGTCTTATAATCACTGATGAGCATATACCGCCTAACAAACCGCCGCCACCAGTACAACTCAAAGCACCTAAGCTTGATGCTAATGATGAACAACAGATTGCCCTAGATACCATTAAGACTGCCAGTGATTTGGGGCAGTATCAAGGATTTTTGTTGGATGGTGTGACAGGTTCGGGTAAAACGGAAGTCTATCTACAAGCCATGCACCATGTGCTAGACCAAGGCAAACAGGTGCTGATACTCGTGCCTGAAATTGGACTCACGCCCCAAACCAAGGATAGATTTGCCTCACGCTTTCATGCCAATATCTGCGTGTTACACTCCAAGATGAATGACACCGAACGCCTGCAAGGTTGGCAGGCGTGCCGTTTAGGGCAAGCACAAATCATCATCGGTACACGCTCAGGCATCTTATATCCTTTTGCAAATCTTGGTATGATCATCATTGATGAGGCACACGATGCGTCATATAAGCAACAAGACCATCTTCGCTATCATGCCTGCGATGTGGCGATGATGCGTGCTTTATTTGCCAAAATTCCGATTATTTTAGGAACTGCCACGCCAAGTCTTGAGCAGCTCAAACTTATCCAAGATGGCAAATTAACACCGCTCACCCTAAAAAATCGTGCAGGCGGTGCTCAGGCGGTCCGTATGCATTTGGTGGATATGCGATTGGGTCGCTCTCATGCTCAGCATCTTAATGGGACAGTCAGCGATACCGCTTTTGCACCTAAGACAATTCAGGCGATGCGTCATTGCTTAGCCAAAGGTGAACAGGTGCTTGTTTTCTTAAATCGTCGAGGTTATGCACCGATTTTGATTTGCCGAAGTTGTGGCCATCAAGCCGACTGCCCCAATTGCGATGCACATTTGACAGTTCACAAAAAAAGCGTACAGCCCATGCATGGTGAACTACGCTGCCATCATTGTGGCTATCGTACGCCCATACCAATGGCTTGTCCTGAATGCCACAGCCCCAATATGGACAGTTTTGGTGCAGGCACGACCCGTCTGGTTGAGCAACTACACGCATTATTTGCCAATCCACAAGTCAGCCGCACAACTTATCCGATTTATCAGATCGATAAAGATACCATGCAAAAAAAAGATGCGTGGACTCAGATGACAAAAAATATCAATACCAACAGACCTGCCATTTTGGTTGGGACGCAAATGATTGCCAAAGGTCATCATTTTGAAAATGTTACGCTTGTGGTCATCGCCAATGCTGATTTGGGATTTTTATCGGCTGATTTTCGCTCACCTGAGCACACCGCACAGCGTATCATACAGGTCGCAGGTCGAGCAGGTCGTGCCAAAAAACTAGGTCAAGTCCTGATCCAAACCTTACAGCCTGATAACGCCCTACTCACTTGGCTTGTGCATCAAGGTTATCACGCCTTTGCCCACGAACTATTACACGAACGATCACAGTTAGGATTACCGCCTTTTAGCCATGCCGTACTCATTCGTGCCGAAAGTTTGCACCATCAGCAAGCAAAAGATGCCATCATCGCTGCCAAAGGATTGATACCAGCCAATCATCCTTTTGCCATCAATGCACCCATCGATGCACCCATGACCAAAAAAAATAACCGCTATCAGGTACAAATGCTCATCTTGGCAAAAACTCGCCCACCATTGCATGAATTTTTACAGACATGGTGGCCATCGGTACAGTCACTACCAAGCAGTAAAGCGGTACGTATGAGTATCGACATTGACCCAATGGGTTGGTGATTGGTCAAACTGTTGTACAATCAGACAGTCTTGGCCAAACAAACCAGCATCAATAAATGTATGGGATAAAAAAGATAGAAAAAATATCGGCCACCCAGCCTACGCCCCTGCTGACCTGTGTGATAATAAATCAGCGGTAACGCAAAAAACATGCCCACATTCATCCACCCAAGACCGACCGTCAACGCCCACCCATAAATCAAATAATGTGCCAAAGGGACGCTTAGGGCATAAGCGGTAAGTTGTAAGATTTTGTCATGTTTAAAAATTTCAAACACCATCACCCACATCGCCATCGCCGCCCCATACTCCCCAATCTCTGCAATCATCGCCATCGCCAGCACACCAAGCACCCGAAGCGTCATCGGTACGCTCATTTGCCAGATCATTAATGCCACCAAGCTGGCAGCTAAGCTAAACAGCACATTACCCCAAAGCACTTGCGTGACAAAATCGACACTACCAATGACATATTGAAACGCCATAAAAATCGGCTGCGAGAGAACAGCAAAAGCCAAAAGACGCCCCAAGTACGCCCATTGATTCTGTGTATGATATAGCCCCATCACCAAAAAATACGCCATCATCGGTGCAACCAAACGCCCCACCATGTGCATGATCTCAGCGGTCATGCTGTAAGTTGCCACAAACGCCCAACCGATATGGTCAATGAGCATGGCAATCAGCGTGATGAGTTTTAGGTGAAAAGTTGTCAGCTGCAGCTGATTGGTAGCGATATCATTTGCCATATTAGCCAATACACCGTTTTGGGGTTTGTTTTTTTGATAAAGAGGTTTGGCATCGCCATACCAATCCCTGTTGGGTCGGTGTACTGTATATTGTCAAAGTTCGCCCTTTTAGATAGCTAAGCGGATAAGATGCCTTTGAAACGGTCGCAACGACGGCACATTTGGTATTAATGCCATCTACTTGTGTCACCACTTGGATATCAGAACGATGATGCGTGCTAGTAACAGGTAAATTGACTGGGCATTGACCTGTGTTCGCCATCATCACATCCACACGCTTAACCACCGCATTGGCTTCGCTATAGACATCAAACAAAAGCTTTTGTTCAGCTTGTTTGATATACATCGGTACAAACTGCCCGACGATGATTGATAAAATCATCCCAAACATCGCAAATGCCACCGACAAACCAAGCAAGCTTACGCCACCTTCACGCCTAAGATGCTGTCTTTGTGCCGCTTCATCTCGAGGATACAGCTCTAGGGCATCTGCAATTTCTCGGCGAGCCGTACGATAATAATACGCATCCGCCCAGCGTGCGACCATGCTCGACCAAAATACCCAAACCGCAAGACCGATCAAAATACGCACAGGCCACTGCATGCCATCTGCCAAAAATCCAATCAATGCATATTCTGCCACTGCTAAGATGATGACAATATTGACCTTAATAAATGACCAACCTGCCACACAATACACGACGCAATCTAAGTAACGCTTACGATACAACAGCCAGCCAAATGTCATAAAAAATGCCGCCCAATGCCATTTTGCGTGTAACCGACCCACTCGATCAAACTCAGCAAATCGTCTCAAGTAGTACGCTTGGGAGCGATGACCAATAAACCATCGATCCAATCGGGTGCGTTCATCATCACTCAGATGACTTTGATAAAATGGCGGTGGCGTTGTATCTTCTAAAAAAGGTAGGCGAAACATGGCAACTCTTTGGCTAAATGCGATGAACAGCGACTAAAAAACCAAGCTGTTAGCTTGTGATTGGGTCAGTTATTCTTTATAATGACCGTTTTTAATATTAGCTATTGTACGCCCTTTTATGACAAATTCAACACCCCAAGATGCCCAAAATGTCTTGGCAGATTCTCAGTCTCTACAAGCCATTGACAAAGACGAAATCAGCACCCGCCTTACCAAATTGGCACAAACTCCCGAGCAATTTCGTAAAATTAACACCTTTATGAAGCGTCGCTCACACATGAGCCAATACCATGAAAATGCCTTATTAGACGCTCATTTTCGGTATCTTTATGTCAATCCAACCGATGAGATTGGCAAGCTTGGCGATGTCTTGGCAATCAGAGATTTACGAGTTTTATTTGCAGAGACGCCCAATGGCAGAGATGCGCCTTTGGTGCTTGAAATTGGCTTTGGCATGGGTGATAGCTTGTTTGAGATGGCGAAAAATGCCCCTGAAACCAATTTTGTTGGCGTTGAAGTTCATGAACCTGGTATTGGGCGTTTGATTGCTCTAGCAGATGAAGCAAAACTTCACAACCTAAAAATCATCAATGGTGATGCTGTGGCGTTACTTGATAATCTACCCCCACAACATTTGGACGCCGTTCAGCTGTATTTTCCTGACCCTTGGCAAAAAAAACGACATTATAAACGCCGCTTTGTGACGCATGACCGCATGGCAAAAGTCGCTCGTGTGCTAAAATCTGGGGGGAAATTTCATGCAGCAACCGACTGGGAACATTATGCGTTTTGGATGCTTGAGGTATTAGATAGTATGCCTGAATTTATCAACAGTTGCAAAAACGGCAACTTTACGCCACGCCCTGATTTTCGCCCTTTGACCAAATTTGAAAAGCGTGGCATCACTCATGGTCATGGCGTTTGGGATTTGATTTATCTAAAAGTCTAAAAAGTGCGGCAATCAAACGATATCAATCAAATGGCTAAATTTTGGCTGTTTTATGCTGATCGATGTGGCAGTATTGGGGTATTTTATTCTATGTATTTTATTCAATAAAGAACGCTACCCTTGATCATCTCGCCACGCCAGCAGAGCTGCCACATCATTGGTAATGCCTGCCTTTAGGGCATCAACACCGTCATAATGCCGTTCACCATGCAAAAAATGCGTAAACACCACCCAAAGCGTCACGCCATATAATTCACCGTTAAAATTGGGTAAATGCACCTCAAGCCGCCACTGTTTACCACCCACACTGGGGCGTAATCCAATGCTAACGGCACCAAATAAACTGTCCTGTTTTAGACCCATCACACCGCCTTGACCCAGCGATGCCCAATCCAAACGCACGCCATTTTGATAGGCGATGACATCGGCAGCCAAAATGCCATGTAGTGCAGGCTTTAGACGCCCCAAAGACACATTTGCTGTTGGAAAATCCAATGTTCGCCCAATCTTATCGCCATGCTCAACCACGCCAGTTATGCCATAAGCACGGCCCAACATAGATTTGGCAGCGTTTAAATCACCGACTGCCAAAGCTTGTCGCACCAAAGATGAGCTGATGCGTACGCCATTTTGGGTGATGCTGGGCAAATTATCTACGCTAAATCCTGCAGCTTGCAAAAATGCTTTATCACCAACACGATCTTGACCAAAACGAAAATCATCGCCAAGCACAAGATGGCTCACATTTAAGCTGCGTAAAAGATCGACAAACGCCGCCGCTGATAATGAACGAAACGCATCATCAAAACTTGCCACGATCAGATATTGAACGCCCAATTGTGTGATTTGCTCTGCTTTTTCGGTCAAATTGGTCAATCGAGCTGGCGGATTATCAGGCGAAAAATATTCTCTAGGCTGTGGCTCAAATACCATCACCGCAGGTAACAGACCCATCGCTTTGGCATCATCAGCCAGTGCTGATAATAACGCTTGATGACCCAAATGAACGCCGTCATAATTACCAATGGTCAATGCAAGTGGTGGCAGTGTCGGTAAATGCTGACTGTCTAAAAAAATGATTTGCATGAAAAATATATCGCCTATTGCTTGCTTGCCATCGCATCAATGACTGGTACAGCCAACTTTTCTGCTGCAAGCTCATTGGCTGTCTTCGCTTCAGGCGGCAGACCTTTTAATAATGCCAAGTTTTTGATATCTTGACGCTGACGAACAGCTAAGCTGACAGGCACCATGCGAGCAAACTCAAATAACTGTAGCCACATCTCCTCACCGCCGTCTAGACTTTCTTCGTCATCCAAGCGAATGGCGGCAATCTCCATCAAAGTACCAATCAGCTCGGTTTCATCTGCACTTAATGTCACGCCTGCCACACCAATGCCAGTGATATAACCGCCCGCCCAGTCTTTGAGTGCCAAAACACGCTCATACAGCTCATGCTCATCATCAGGCACTAAGGGTTCATAGCCATATGCGTCATCTTTATCTTTGAGTGCAAAGCTGACATCTTCGGCATAATCAGTCAATAGCTCAAGTGCCGCTCTATTAGGTATCCCAAAGCTCATCTCTTCTAATAAGCGTACCCAACCATCGGTATCGGGCGCGTGACACACAGTCATGATCCCAGTCATGATGCCGTGTAACTCGCTGATCGATATGTCTGTCCAGTCGCCAAATGCTGACGCCCAATCATCCCAACCTGATAAATCATCTGTTGCCATAGTTTGCCTTTATTCGTGCGTTTTTGACATCAGTTAACCCTTTAAAGCTCATCAAACCTTTGTCAAAAATTTTTAAAATTTGTCTTTAAATCATCGCTCAAAAAACAGAGTATTATAGCACAGACATGCCAGTTTATGCGCGTGTTTTGATTAAACCATGCTGATATCTAAAAACTTTTTAATATCATAATGACCAACTTTTATGTAATTTTTACAAAAAATTTGACAACACAATCCAAAGCCATGCTAAGATAAGCTCAGCTAAATTTTGTTTGATCAACTTAGGATATCTTATGTTAGCTCAATTACAAGCCTTAGAGCAGACGATCATCGCCATGAAAAAGCAATATGCGGTTACCGCAACCGAGCTTGCCAATCTCAAACAACGCATCGCCAATGATGATAGTGCCAGACAAATCGAAACGCTACAAGCCAAGCTTAATCAGGCATTGGTTGATATTGATCATCATAATGACCGTGTGGATGACCTGCAACAAACCCAAAATGCCCTAGAACAGCAAGTTGATGAGCTTTATCAAGCCAATCAAGCGTTAATCACTCAAAATCAAGATCTAAAAGACAAAAACGCCTTAGCCATCTCACGCGCTGAGGTGATTCGTGATTGGCTGTCAAAAATTGATCGCTCCAACTAGATGCGTTCATTCAACAGTTTTGTTAAGGAATCATTATGAGTCAAGACACCCAAAATTCACCATCATCGGCCATCATCGCCAAAGAAGAATTTCGCCCAATTGATATCAGTATCGCAGGTACACCGCATCGGATTGTCTGCCCAGTAGACGAAATTAAAAACCTAGAAAATGGTGCTGAATACATCAACCACAAAATCCGTGATCTACGCCGTGAAATCAAACACAAAACCCCGACTAATGAAGAGTTTTTGGTACTGGTTTGTTTGGAGCTGTATGATGAAGTACAAGCCCTAAAAACTCAAATCACCAAGGCTGATGACGAAAAAGCCAAAGTCGCTGCCATGATAGATAAAATCAATCAACAAGCACGCTCAATGCTTTAGTCAAACACATCAAAAACGGTAGCATAAAAACTACCGTTTTTTATGCTAACTTAAAAGTTATCAATCGTTAATCATTGGTAGATTTTCTTTTGGATGAGCATCGGCATAGGATTTGAGATGCTCAGCATTACAAAAAAACCGTTCATTAGGCTGTTTTTCGTTCAATAAAATACCACGATAGGTCGCCAACGCATGCCCACAGTAGTGGCAATGTCGCACGCTTGTATCATCGCCTTCTTTGGGGAAAAACGCTTTGGGCGGCTTAGGATACATGAATTTTAAAAACAGCCACATGATCACACTGATGATGATAATATTTAAAATAAAAGCAAACATAAACGCTCAATTCACCACAAATTTTTAGAAACCTAAGATTACTATACCACAAAGTTTGGGGGTTTATGCTATACTATTTGCAGGTTTGTCAACGATTTTGATAAGCCAGAATGTTTGGCGTATTTGCCACTTTTACAAAATTTGTTGATGAAATTTGCGACGACAGTGAGGTCATTGCATTTTTTATGACATCAATTTAAACGCACTTGGTATGATGCCCAATGCTCACAAATTTCAAGGATATGACAAATGTCAAAAGCTAAAACCGATGCCAATAATGGCACACAAACCAGTTTTCACACCGCAGATACCACGACAGGTCAAATGACTTTTGCGATCATTCAGACCAATTTTTGGGTGGGGGATATCGCAGGTAATGTCAAAAAAATGCACGCTTTGACCCTAGATGCCAAAGCTCGTGGTGCAGATATCGTTATCTTTCCTGAGCTTGCTTTGGTGGGTTATCCGCCCGAAGATTTGCTATTACGCCCAACATTGGGTGAACGGGTGCGTGAAGCGATGGCAAAACTTGCCGAAATCGAAGGCATCGTTGTGATTTTGGGTTATCCGCACATTGATCATCATGGCACATTCAATTCAGCCGCCATCTTACAAGATGGCAGCCAAAAAGGCTTTTATCATAAGCAATGTCTACCAAACTACGGCGTCTTTGATGAACAGCGATATTTCCAAAAAGGTCGCAATCAAGTCTTATTTGATTATAAAGGCATAACGATTGGTCTTTTGATTTGTGAGGATATTTGGCATGATGAACCCATCCAAATGCTAAAACAAGCAGGGGCTGATTTGGTCATCGTCATCAACGCATCACCATTTGAAATCGGTAAGCAAACCGCCCGAAAAGAGCTCTTAACCAAACAGTCTTCCGCCCATCATTTGCCCATCATTTATGTCAATACCGTCGGTGCCCAAGATGATATTGTCTTTGATGGTGGCTCTTTAATCACGCAATCAGATGGCAGTGTGGCACACGAAGGCGTGAGATTCTTAAATCAGCTTTTGATGGCACGGTTTGATACCCAAAACAAAACCTTTGATACACAAGCTAAAGCACCTTTGGTACTGTCTGAAGAGTCTGAGATGTATCAAGCTTTGGTCGTGGGTCTAAGAGATTATGTCAATCGCTCAGGCTTTAAGGGCGTGATTGTTGGTCTATCAGGCGGTATTGACAGTGCGCTCACCCTTTGTATTGCAGTTGATGCGTTGGGTTCTGATCGGGTGTATGCTGTGATGATGCCGTATGAATATACCGCTCAAATCAGCCTAGAAGATGCCGAAGCCCAAGCAGCACGCTTAAATGTGTCTTATACCGTTTGCCCCATTCATGATGCTGTGGCAGGCTTACGCTCAGCCTTGGCGCCACTGCTTGCCAATAGCGAGCCTGATGTCACCGAAGAAAACTTACAAGCGCGCGCTCGTGGCACGATCTTGATGGCACTGTCTAATAAATTTGGGCATATGGTCATCTCAACAGGCAATAAGTCTGAAAATGCCGTTGGCTACTCAACACTTTATGGCGATATGGTGGGCGGATTTGATGTCTTAAAAGATGTGTATAAAACCGATGTCTATCGCTTGGCAAATTATCGCAATCGCTTGGAGGATAATCCTGTTATCCCCGAACGAGTGATTACTCGCCCGCCCAGTGCTGAACTGCGTCCCAACCAAAAAGACCAAGACAGTCTGGGCGATTATGACACGCTTGATCATATCCTAAGAATGTATATCGATGATGATTTGGGTTATAAAGCCATTGTGGCGGCAGGCTTTGAACCAAAAACTGTCGAAAAAATCCTAGGCATGGTGGATCGTGCTGAGTACAAACGCAGACAAGGCGCTATCGGTACCAAAATTACCAAAAAATCGTTTGGTCGTGAACGCCGTTATCCGTTGGTGAATGGCTGGTCAATCAAAGGCTAATTGACACACAAAACGCTTACATCAGTGAGCGTTTCGTGTCATTTATTGTGTGATTTATGATGGCAAACTACCGATAGTCTCGTTCACCAAAAATCGCTGTGCCCACACGCACCATGGTTGAACCGTGTGCTACCGCCTGTGCCATATCGCCACTCATGCCCATGCTGATGGTATCCCAGTTTGGTAAGTCAAAACGCCTTGCCATCGCATCAAATAGTACTTTTGTGCGGGCAAACGCATCTGCTGTTTGCTGACTTGGAATGACCATCACGCCACGCAAGTTTAGGTTTTGGTAGTTGATGATTTGTTCTATGAGCGTGGGCAGTTCGGTTGGTTTACAGCCTGATTTACTGCTTTCATCATCAATATTGATTTGTATCAACACATTAAGCGGCTTCATGCCCACACGCTGCTCATTGAGACGCTGGGCAATGATTTCACGCTCTAGGGTATGCACCCAATCAAAGTGCTTGGCAATATCTCGGGTTTTGTTACGCTGAATGCTACCAATATAATGCCAAATGATTGGTAATTGCGATAATTGACTGATTTTGCCAAGGGCTTCTTGTAGATAATTTTCACCAAAATCCGTTTGACCATGATCAAATAAGGTCTGTATCATCGCAACAGGTTTGGTTTTAGAAACTGCAATCAGTTTGGCAGGATGATGATTTGGATTCATCTGCAAAGCTTGATCATTAGCAGTATCAAGTGCCTGCTTAATCAAGCGGTAATTGGTCAGCAACTGATTATCATCAATAGTTGTCATAGCGTCCATCACACACCTTCTTTTAGGGATTAAAATTGGCTAATTTTTGATTTGGATTGATAAAACCTAGGTGAATGCTACCCATTCATTCACATTGGTCATTCAATGTTGCCCAACGGGCATTGTAACACAGTTTAAAGTAACACAGTTTAAACCACCATTTAACTGCGGTCGCCTGTTTTATTGTGGCTGCATTTGGAGTACGCCATGAATACGCCTGATTTGATGGATTTATTAAGATTTGCCCATCAAAAAAACGCTTCAGATTTACATTTATCCGCCCAACAGCCCATTATGCTGCGTATTGATGGCAAGCTTTTGCCCATGGACATCGCGCCCATTGATACAGATGACATCATGCAGATGCTACGCCATGTGATGGATGACACAGATTATCATCAATGGCAACACAATCTTGAACATGATTTTGTACTGTCGCTTGATGGTATTGCTCGCTTTCGGGTGAATGTATTTTTTCAGGCACAAGGGGCGGCGGCTGTTTTTCGGGTGATAAAAACACACATACCCAGCCTACAACAGTTAAGCTGTGATAAATATGTTTATGATAGTATGATAAAAATCGCCAAGCTTCAAGCAGGCTTGGTACTCATCACAGGAGCAACAGGCTCTGGCAAATCAACGACACTTGCCAGTTTTATCGACCACATCAACCAACACCAAAAAAAGCACATTATCACCATTGAAGACCCCATTGAATATGAGCATAGCTCCAAGCTTTCGCTGATTAATCAAAGGCAAGTCGGTAAAGATACCCGAAGCTTTCAAAATGCCCTACGCTCCGCCTTGCGTGAAGATCCTGATGTAATCTTAGTTGGCGAACTTCGTGATCTTGAGACCATTCGCTTGGCACTGACAGCTGCCGAGACTGGGCATTTGGTGCTAGCAACCTTGCACACGGTCAATGCCCCAAAGAGTATTGATCGTATCATTGAGGTGTTTGATGCTGGCGAAAAACACATGATTCGCACGATGCTTGCCGACTCACTAAAGGCGGTGATTGCCCAAAGGCTATTGCCTGCCCATGGCGGTGGTCGTGTGGCAGCTTTTGAGATTCTCACGCATACGCCTGCGGTTGCCCATTTGATTCGTGAAAATAAAATTTCTCAGCTGCCTTCTGTCATTCAGACCAGTTTGACCCAAGGTATGATTGATTTAACGCAATCTTTATCACGCTTGGCTGAAGCAGGCAAAATTACGCAAGCTGCTGCCAACGAACAAATCAATATGCTAAGATAACCCATAAGCTGCCACCCAAATGATGATCATCAATGGCTTAAAAAACCGCCCAACTGATGAGCATTTGGCTTTTTTGACCTTTGGGTGGATTTGGCGGACATTCAACGGATATTAGCGAGTTACACTCAGATTTATTGAGTTTCATCGCTTGATTTTAGGCACTCTGGGCTATCACATACGCCATATAGTATCAGCGAATGCCCTGATAGCTTAAAATTATGTGCCTGAGCCACCTTAAACTGCTCTTCTTCGATGACTGAATTATGAAATTCAACAATCTTACCGCACACATCACAGACCAAATGGTCATGATGTTCATCTTGGACAATCTCAAAGACCGATAAATTATTCTCAAAATTATGCCGCTCAACGATGCCTGCTTGCTCAAACTGGGTCAAAACACGATACACCGTTGCCAAACCCACATCTTCGCCCTGCTCTGCTAACGCACGATAAACATCTTCGGCACTCATATGATGATGCTCAGCATTTTCAAGCAGCTCTAAGATTTTGATACGAGGTAGGGTAACCTTTAAGCCAGCTTTGCGTAAATCTTTATTTGTAAAAGCCATATATTATCCATCCTAACTTGATGATATTAAATCATATAGATTAATTAGTAATGTATCATAAAATCGCCCTACTTGCACCCCAAAATCATCACCATACGCCAAAAGCTTATGATTTATTTATCCAATCATCAAAACTGATCATCATCATAAAAACCGCCCAAATACCAAAAGATACTTGCATAATGATAAGCCTTTGGTTTAATATGATCACACTTCATCACCATATGGGAATCATAATGCAAAAGATGACTTACAAAGCTGTTAGCTTGGCTATAGTGCTTGCTCTGACTGGCTGTGGTGCCTTTCGGGTGCATACCATTGACTTACCTCAAGGCACGCCACTATCTGCCGCCCAAGCCAATCAAATACAAGTGGGCATGAATGCCAACCAAGTGCTATATTTACTTGGCTCGCCTGCCTTGCGTGATACACTAGCACCAAACCGCTGGGATTATATTTATGACTATACCGCAGGCACTGATGGTAAACGCCAAAAAAAATCCGACATTAAAAACGCATCGCAATACTTGAGCATTCATTTTAATAACCAAGGCATCGTTACACGCATTGACGGTCGTGATCGCCTGCCTAATACTCGCCATTGATTGGCATTTAGCCGTATCAGGCATGCTAAGCCGTTTACACATCTGCTAAGCGGCTTTATTTATTTTTTGTTTAATAAAACTAAAAATAACTGGCAAGATACTAAAAATAATAATGCCAAAAATCACATAAGTAAAATTATTTTTAATGGCAGGCTGATTCCCAAAAAAATAACCCAACAGCACAAATGACATAATCCATAAACACCCACCGATGATATTATAGCTTAAAAAATAGCGATAATTCATGCTGCCCGCGCCTGCCACAAATGGTGCAAAGGTACGAGCAAACGGGATAAAGCGTGCAAGAATAATCGTCTTTTTGCCATGCGTTGCAAAAAATTTTTGTGTATTAACCAAGTGCTGATGATTAATCCAGCGGGAATTTATGACAAATACTTTAGGTCCGATATATTTACCAATATGATAATTGAGCGTATCGCCCAACACCGCAGCCAAAGACAGCAGTATGATCAATAGGATCGGATTTATCGCACCTGTCACGGCGGCCAACGCACCTGCAGCAAATAACAGGCTATCTCCAGGTAAAAACGGCATCACCACAAGCCCAGTTTCAACAAAAATAATCAAAAATAAGATGCCATAAATCCACATGCCATAATCTTGTAAAAATATTGCCAAATGCTGATCGATGGTCAAAATAAAGTCCATCAGCTGCATAATCATACCCATAATTCCCTACTTTTATTCAAACTTTTTACTCAAACTTTTTACTCAAAACAGTGCCTATATTATCAAAAAAAATAATCTTTATAAAATTTTGTATTGCTTAAATGTTTGATACACAGACATAGATGAGATATCCAAAAAAACCAAAGTCATCACATTGGTCATTTAGACAACATGAATGTTGTTTGATATTATGATAAAATGTTGCTCATATAAAATTTCAAACTTAATATCAATGTAAACGATATAAACAAATGGCTTTATTATGCTAGAGATTCGCCACTTACAGATGATGCACGCCCTAAAACGCCATGGGTCGCTTGCCACTACCGCCGATGAGATGAACCTAACGGCCTCAGCCATCAGCCATCAGCTCAAAGAGCTTGAAAACTATTATGACATTACGATGGTTAATCGGCGTACTCGCCCCATCAGCTTCACGCCAGCAGGCTTGATGGTGCTTGAGTTGGCAGAGAGTATTTTACCACAGGTAGCACGCACCCAATCCGATATTAAACGCCTAGCACATGGTCAAGCAGGTAGGCTGCGTTTGGCGAGCGAATGCCATAGCTGTTTTGATTGGCTGATGCCAATTTTAAACACCTATCGTGGGCAATATGCTGATGTTGAGCTTGATTTTTCAACAGGATTTGACCCTGAGCCGCACCAAATGCTGGTAGATGGTGAGATTGATTTACTCATCACCTCAAGCGATTTACCCATTGATGGTATCAGCTATTTACCGCTATTTACTTATGAAAGCCGATTGGTGGTTGCACCAACTCACCCTTTGGCAAGCCAAGCAGTCATTACCCCCCAAGATTTATGCGACCAAACACTGATCGCCTATCCTGTTGAAGAAAGCCATTTGGACATCATTAGCAAGTTTTTGACACCAAGCGGGGTAGCGCCTGCCAATATCCGCACAACTGAGCTGACCGCCATGCTCATTCAGCTGGTCGCCTCTGAACATGGCGTTGCCGCTCTGCCTGATTGGGTTGTCCTAGAATACGAACGCAAAGGCTGGGTAGTCTCACGCCCCCTAGGTACAGGCGTACATTGCCAGTTGTATGCCGCTACTCGCAGCTCTGATGCCCAGCTTTATTTTATGCAGGGGTTTTTAAACTTATTAAAAGATATCCAAAAACCCTAAACCGCTTTATTAATATTTATCAATCATTTATTGATATTTACCAATCACTTGATAAGCTTTTATTCATCAATCACAACCAAAAGCCACAAAAACCCATAAAAAAGCAGCCAGTAAACTGACTGCTTTTTTTGGTGATGATAGACAATTAGAACTCGTAATTTACACCGATGTTATAAGAGCCTTTTTTATCGCCGCTGGTATTAATCGCTGCACCAGCTTTAAACGCCAGATTTGGATTAACACGATAGCCAGCACCGATAGCAACCGCAGATTTTGAGCCATAGCCACCAAGTGCAGCGGTCGCATTAAACTTACCAACGCTATAAGGCTGGAATAGACCACTTAGGGCAGCTTGGCTAGCCATACCGTTTTCAACTTTGCTATCTAACGCTGTGATACGACCATCAAAGGCATTAACTTTAGTGTCCAAGGCACTGATACGACCATCAAAACCATTGACTTTGGTATCTAATGCAGTTACACGACCGTCAAAACCATCAACTTTAGTACCCAAATCAGTGATAGATTTTGCGTTTTTGGTAATATCTTGTCCATGCTTGGTAAGGGCGTCTGTTGTCGCTGCAAACTTAGCATCAGCGGATGCTTTATTGGCATCAATCGCAGTTTTGTTTGCAGTAATTAATTTGTCATGCTCTTTATCTTTTTCAATCAAAGTATTTTGATTTTTGGTGAGCGTTTCAAAGTTTGCATCAGCATCGGCTTTGTTTTTTTCAACATTTTTGTTGAGTTCGTCCATGACCTCTACGCCAGCAAGTTGAGCTTTTGCTAGGTCTTGGATATGATTTTTGTTTTTATCCGCTTGTTCAGCAATTGCGTTTTGCATGCCAACAACATCTTTGATGTCATTTTCTTGCTTGCGTTTAAGCTCTTGGATATTTAGGCGATTGACAAAGACATTATTATCAACTTGTGTTAGTCTTTCTACATTTTCTGCATTGGCTTCATAAAGATCTTCGATAGACTCATTGTTTTTAGCAATGTCAGCTTTGTTGGTAGCAACGCCTTTTGTGTTATTTCCTATTGTAGGTGTAGTCCAGCTGAAAAGGGTAGCTAGATTGTTGATCTTTTGATCGTGCAACTGGATACCAGCTTGGTTTTTATCAACGCTTGTTTTTAACTCTGATAATTTTTGCAAATCTGCCTTACCACCCAATTTTGCTTCGATGGCTTGTTGGTTGTCATCGATTTTTTTGGCGTGCTGGGCAAGTGTGATTTTGTTATTTGCAATGTCTGTTTGCACACCTTTAAACTTAGCATTGGCATCAGCTTTGTTGGCAGCAATGTCAGCTTGGTTTTTAGCGATACCAGCTTTATTTTTCTCAATCTCAAACCCATTGGCAACAGTTCTATTAACATTTTGCTCAATGGCGGTTTTATTGGCGGCGATTAATGTGTCTTGAACATTGGCATGATCTGCAAGCC
>ERZ1023263.170-NODE-170-length-20388-cov-17.112920_pt1 | contig 20388 bp, 17 predicted proteins | sample MGYA00380461_ERZ1023263 | MGnify/ENA primary metagenome ERZ1023263 (study PRJEB33173, sample SAMEA4830316) | metagenome | study: EMG produced TPA metagenomics assembly of the PRJEB25223 data set...
AAGTGGTGGGCGATACCGGTCTCGAACCAGTGACCCCCTCCTTGTAAGGGAGGTGCTCTCCCAACTGAGCTAATCGCCCACTAGAAAGCGTTTAAATATAAAGGGAAAGTTTGAGCGGAAAGGACACTTTAGAAAAGTGGTGGGCGATACCGGTCTCGAACCAGTGACCCCCTCCTTGTAAGGGAGGTGCTCTCCCAACTGAGCTAATCGCCCGCTTGGTCAAACTTAGTAACATTAAGAACACTTTTTAGAGAAGTGGTGGGCGATACCGGTCTCGAACCAGTGACCCCCTCCTTGTAAGGGAGGTGCTCTCCCAACTGAGCTAATCGCCCTTAATGTTGTGGGTTGGCATTATAGGGAGAATGCATTTTCAGTCAATACCTTTTTACTAAATTTTGTTTAATTGTCGTAAAAATAAGCATAAAATCCGCTTTTTTATTTAGAAGTAAAACAAGTCGTAGTAGAATGACGACTAATATTTTATTGAAGATAGGTTATAAAAATGAAACTAGATGCTCCTTTTAATTTAGATCCAAATGTAAAAGTGCGTACTCGTTTTGCTCCTAGCCCTACAGGTTATTTACATGTAGGTGGCGCACGTACCGCACTTTATTCTTGGTTATACGCAAAACATAATAACGGCGAATTTGTATTACGAATTGAAGACACTGATTTAGAGCGTTCAACACCAGAAGCAACGGCTGCCATTATTGAAGGAATGGAATGGTTAAATCTTCCGTGGGAGCATGGCCCTTATTACCAAACTAAACGCTTTGATCGTTATAACCAAGTGATCGATGAAATGATTGAACAAGGCTTAGCATATCGTTGCTATTGCACTAAAGAACACTTAGAAGAACTTCGTCATACTCAAGAACAAAATAAAGAAAAACCACGTTATGACCGTCACTGCTTACACGATCACAACCATTCACCTGATGAACCCCATGTTGTACGTTTTAAAAATCCAACTGAAGGCTCGGTAGTATTTGATGATGCCGTACGTGGCCGTATTGAAATCAGCAACAGTGAGCTTGATGATCTTATTATTCGTCGCACAGACGGTTCTCCAACTTATAATTTCTGTGTAGTTGTAGATGACTGGGACATGGGTATCACTCATGTTGTGCGTGGCGAAGATCATATCAATAACACGCCTCGTCAAATTAACATTTTAAAAGCAATTGGTGCCCCAATTCCAACCTATGCACACGTGTCTATGATTAATGGCGATGATGGTCAAAAACTCTCTAAACGACATGGTGCAGTAAGCGTAATGCAATATCGTGATGATGGTTACTTACCAGAAGCTTTAATTAACTATCTTGTTCGTTTAGGCTGGGGACATGGCGACCAAGAAATTTTTAGTCGCGAAGAAATGATCAACTATTTCGAATTAGATCACGTTAGTAAATCAGCTAGCGCATTTAATACCGAAAAATTACAATGGTTGAATCAACATTATATTCGTGAATTACCGCCAGAATATGTGGCTAAACACCTTGAATGGCATTACAAAGATCAAGGCATTGATACAAGCAATGGTCCTGCATTAACTGAAATAGTCACCATGCTTGCGGAACGTTGCAAAACCTTAAAAGAAATGGCAAGTTCAAGCCGCTACTTCTTTGAAGAGTTTGAAACCTTTGATGAAGCCGCAGCAAAAAAACATCTCAAAGGCAATGCTACTGAAGCGCTTGCAAAAGTGAAAGAAAAATTAACCGCACTTTCTAGCTGGGATTTACATTCTACTCACGAAGCCATTGAGCAAACGGCTTCTGAACTAGAAGTGGGCATGGGTAAAGTTGGTATGCCATTACGTGTCGCGGTGACAGGTTCTGGTCAATCGCCATCAATGGATGTTACCCTAGTCGGTATCGGCAGAGATCGCGTACTTGCACGTATTCAGCGTGCTATTGATTTTATTCATGCACAAAACGCTTAATATTTAATCGGATAACAAACACATAATAAAATCGTATTGACAGCCACATAGTCAAATTTTATCATGTCGCTGTCTTTTATGGGGATATAGCTCAGTTGGGAGAGCGCTTGAATGGCATTCAAGAGGTCGTCGGTTCGATCCCGATTATCTCCACCAAATTAATAAAGCAAGGTAAAGCACCTTGCTTTTTTATTATCAATAATCAATATCTTAGCGAATTTTAACAAAAATAAAAACTAAAGCGTGCTAGAATAGTGCGCTTTTTTATTACATTGTTCTAAACCATATCAAGGAATAATTATGCGTCCAAATAATCGAGAAAATAATCAACCCCGTCAAATTAAAATTACCCGTAACTACACCAAGCATGCTGAAGGTTCTGTGCTTGTTGAATTTGGGGACACCAAAGTGCTTTGTACTGCAACAGTGGAAGATGCTGTACCACGTTTCTTAAAAGGACAAGGGCAAGGTTGGGTAACGGCTGAATATGGAATGTTGCCACGTTCAACACATAGTCGTATGCAACGTGAGGCGGCTAAAGGTAAACAAGGCGGACGCACAATGGAAATTCAACGCTTAATTGCCCGCTCTTTGCGCGCCATGGTGGATCTTAAAGCACTGGGTGAACGTGCGATTACTTTAGATTGCGATGTTATTCAAGCGGATGGCGGCACACGAACTGCATCCATTACTGGTGCTGCAGTCGCATTATGTGATGCGATCAACAGTTTAATTGAGAATGGCACGTTAAAAACCAACCCCATTAAAGGGCTAGTTTCGGCAATTTCTGTAGGGATTGTTGATGGGCAAGCTGTTTGTGATTTGGAATACGTGGAAGATTCTGCAGCGGAAACCGATATGAATGTTGTGATGATGGAAGATGGTCGCATGATTGAGGTGCAAGGCACTGCAGAAGGCGAGCCATTTAGCCATGAAGAATTATTAACATTATTAGATTTAGCGAAACAAGGCTGTAATCAAATTTTTATCGCTCAACGCGAAGCGCTAGGCTTATAAACACAGCTTATAGGAGTTAAAAAATGGAACAATATAAACGCGATTTTATCGAATTTGCTTTAAGCCGAAATGTATTGAAATTCGGCGAGTTTACTTTGAAATCGGGGCGTAAAAGTCCGTATTTCTTCAATGCAGGTTTGTTCAATACGGGGGCAGATTTAGCGCGTTTAGGCGAGTTTTATGCTGCGGCAATTCAAGCAAGTGCGGTAGATTTTGATGTGGTTTTTGGCCCCGCTTACAAAGGTATTCCAATTGGCACTTCAGTTTCGGTGGCGTTATTTAATCGTTATGGTATTGATAAACCCGTGTGTTTTAATCGTAAAGAAGTGAAAGATCACGGAGAGGGCGGCAATTTAATTGGTAGCCCATTGCAAGGAAAAATTTTGCTTGTGGATGACGTGATTACGGCTGGCACTGCAATTCGTGAATCTATGGAATTAATCAGTGCAAATAAAGCAGAGCTTGCGGCGGTATTGATCGCTCTAAACCGTAAAGAACGAGGAAAAGGCGAGCTTTCAGCAATTCAAGAAGTAGAACGTGATTATCAATGCCAAGTGCTATCCATCATTGATTTAGATGACTTGATGCAATTTATCGAACAAGATCCTCGATACAGTAGCCATTTGTTAGAAATGCGTGCTTATCGTGCTGAATTTGGCGTATAAAACTTGAGAAATAAATTTTTGTCATCATTATAAATAACATTATAAAAATAACCGCACTTTGACTTAACAGAGGAAAGAATGGAATTTATTGGAAAAATTATAGGCGTATTTTTAGGTTGGAAAGTTGGTGGATTTTTTGGTGCGATAGCTGGGCTCATTTTAGGTTCTATTGCAGATAAAAAATTGTATGAACTTGGCTCGGTAAGTTCTAGTTTCTTTAAAAAGAAAACAACGCGTCAAGACTTGTTTATGCAAACCACTTTTGCGGTGTTAGGGCATTTAAGTAAATCGAAAGGGCGTGTAACAGAAGAAGATATCCAATTAGCTAATCAACTAATGATTCAGCTTAAACTGGATGATGCAGGGCGTAAATTAGCGCAAGATGCATTTCGTCGAGGCAAAGAATCTGATTTCCCAATTCGCCAAGTTATTCGTGAATTTCGCATTGGTTGTGGGCAACGTGCTGATTTATTGCGAATGTTCTTACAAGTGCAAGTTCAAGCGGCTTTTGCCGATTCAGAACTTCACGAAAATGAGAAAGAAGTGCTTTATGTGATCGCTGAAGAGCTTGGTCTTTCTCGTATGCAATTTGAACAAATGATTGCGATGGAAATGGCTGCTCGAGCTTTTACTCAAGGCGGTTTCTATCAGCAATATCAACAAGGTGCATATCAAGGTGGCTACCAATATCAACAACAAAATAGTGGTGGTTACCAACATGCTTCTGGCCCAACTTTAAATGATGCCTATAAAGTATTGGGTGTGACTGAGTCCGATGAGCAAAGCACGGTTAAGCGTGCTTATCGTCGTTTAATGAATGAACACCATCCAGATAAACTCGTGGCGAAAGGTTTACCGCCAGAAATGATGGAAATGGCAAAAGAAAAAACTCAACAGATTCAAGCCGCTTACGATTTAATTTGTCAAGCAAAAGGCTGGAAATAGTGCGTGTTATTCTTGCGCCTATGCAAGGGGTTCTAGATCCCTTTGTACGCCAACTTCTCACCGAAGTGAATGACTACGATTTATGTATAACAGAATTTGTTCGCGTAGTTGATCAGCTTCTCCCTGAAAAAGTATTTTATCGTTTATGCCCTGAATTAAAAAATCAGGGCTTTACTTCTTCTGGCACGCCTGTGCGAGTGCAGTTGCTAGGGCAGAATCCAGAATGCCTTGCTGAAAATGCGATTCGTGCGATCGATCTTGGCTCTCATGGCATTGATTTAAATTGTGGTTGCCCTTCTAAAACAGTGAATGGCAGCAATGGTGGTGCGGCATTATTGAAACAGCCTGAATTGATTTATCGTGCCACTCAAGCCTTACGCCAAGCCGTGCCAAGTGAATTTCCCGTTAGTGTAAAAGTGCGGTTAGGTTGGGATGATATTTCTCAAGCCTTTGAAATCGCTGATGCGGTAGAGCAAGGCGGCGCAACCGAAATTACAGTTCATGGACGCACAAAAACTGATGGTTATCGTGCTGATAGAATTAATTGGAAAAAAATTGGTAAAGTCCGAGAGCGTTTATCCATTCCTGTTATTGCTAACGGAGAAATTTGGCATTGGCAAGATGGGCAAGATTGCTTATCTCAAACAGGTTGTCAGGATTTAATGGTGGGACGAGGTGCGTTGAATATTCCGAATTTAAGTCATGTTCTAAAATCAAATGCAGAAAAAATGCCTTGGCGTGAGATTCAAAAAATCTTGCAAAAATACGCTAAGGTCGAAAATGAATATGACAGCGGTTTTTATCACGTGGCACGAATTAAACAATGGTTACGTTATTTGAATAAGGAATATGATGAGGCGAACCAAGAGTTTGATAAGATTAAGACTTGCCAAAATGCTGAAGATTTGAAATTACGTTTAAATGATAAATAAAAAACCTGCTAATCAGCAGGTTTTCTTTTTATAAATTATTTAAAAACTCACCGCACTTTTTAATTTTTTCAGTGCATTGGTTTCTAATTGACGGATACGTTCCGCAGATACATTATATTTTGCTGCTAAGTCGTGTAATGTTGCTTTGTTATCATCTAACCAACGAGCTTTAATAATATCCTGACTACGTGCATCCAAACTTTGTAACGCCACACCTAATTGCTCGGTTGCTTGGCTTTCAAAGTTTTCATTTTCCAGCTCTGCAGCGAAATTAGAACTTTTATCTTCCAAATAAAGGGATGGAGAATAGGTCTCTGTTTCTGCATCATCAGTAGGTAAATCAAAACCTACATCGGCACCGCTCATTCGAGACTCCATTTCGATCACATCTTCTTTGGAAACACCCAATTCATTTGCGACCATATCAACTTCATTTTCGTTGAACCAGCCTAAACGTTGTTTAGTTTTGCGTAGGTTGAAAAATAATTTACGTTGAGCTTTCGTGGTCGCTACTTTTACGATACGCCAGTTACGAAGCACATATTCGTGGATTTCCGCTTTAATCCAATGTACGGCGAATGACACCAAACGCACACCAACTTCAGGGTTAAAACGTTTTACCGCTTTCATTAAGCCGATATTGCCTTCTTGGATTAAATCCGCTTGAGGCAAGCCATAGCCAGAATAGCCACGCGCAACATGGATCACGAAACGAAGATGCGACAAAATAAGTTTTTTCGCTGCATCTAAATCCTCGTGATAATACAAACGTTCTGCCAATTCCTTTTCTTCCTCTGCGGTCAGCATCGGATATTCATTTGCTGCACGAATATAACCTTCGATACTGCCTTGAGGAACTAACATCATTTGTGTTTCTTTATCCATCGTTTCCCTTCTTTATTTTGGCTTTTGCCAATCAATGTACTTAGTTATAGCACAATAAGCTATCTTATTGAACTAATTTGTTAATAAGACAGGGTTTATCAATCAAAAGTTCAATTATTCTAAAGAATTCTGATTAATTAGCAAAGTGGAATGAGGGTTAAATTAAGATTTTCATCAACCACTTTAAATAGTAAATCAATGTTTGGATGTTTGCCTGGATTAGCTTTTGCATCTTCGACGTGTTCTGCAAACCATTCAACGCCTTGTTGTGCGGAAGTGCGGTTTAATTTCCCGTTAAATTTTTCAGCCAACGCATTATAAAGGCGAAGCGATCCTAATTTACCTTGTATCACAGGAATGTTATGGATAATAGTTTCTCCATTCATCACATTTAAACCCGTTAGATGATCGATGTTGGGCAAGGTTTCTAAAATTTCTTTAAAGTTCATAGTGTTATCCTTAGTTTATAAAATTATGTGATAGTTTGCTCGCTATTTACTTCGCCAGTTGCACTGATAAATCTTACTTCAGGTTGCAAATATACACCGAATTTTTCTGCAACAGTTTGGCGAACGTGATGGGCAAGTTTGACTACGTCTTGTCCTGTTGCCCCACTTTTGTTAATTAACACTAATGCTTGTTTTTTATGAACCGCAGCGCCGCCAATTTGAAAACCTTTAAGATTGCATTGATCAATCAGCCAGCCTGCCGCTAATTTCACTGAGCCATCTGCCTGTGGAAAGTGCGGTAGATTTTCGTGATGTTTTTTGATTTTTTCAAAATGTTCTGAACTGACAACGGGATTTTTAAAGAAACTCCCTGCATTACCCACTTCATTTGAGTCAGGTAATTTACTTTGACGGATATGACAGACTTCATCAAAAATTTGTTTAGCGGTGACCGTTTTCGGATCGAACTCTACAAGCGAACCATATTTTAGAATAGGCTGCCAATCTTTTTTTAGCTTTAATCCAACCGCTGTAATCACATAACCTTGCTGATAACGATGTTTAAAAATACTCTCACGATAACCAAATTCACATTGTTCTGTGTCGAGTCTAAAGGTTTCGTTCGTATTTAAATTAAGTACCTCCACATAATCACATACATCTTTAAATTCAACGCCATAAGCACCGATATTTTGAATGGGCGCAGAGCCTGCACAACCGGGAATCAGAGCCAGATTTTCTAAGCCATAAATACCATTATTAATAGACCACTCCACCAATTTATGCCAATTTTCCCCGCCATTGACGTGAAGATAGTGAAAATTTGCATCTTGTTCGTGCGTAATCCCCATTAAACGATTAAGGATCACGATGCCATTAAAATCATCTAGAAATAGAACATTACTTCCTTGACCTAAAAAAAGAGTGGGTAAATTTTCTGATTTAGAATTCGCCCACACTTGTTGTAGCTGTTCGATACTATGTGCTTCAATAATTTCACGAGCATTAGACTGAATGTGGAAAGTGTGAAAAGGTTGTAAATTTTGCATTTTGATGTCCTAATATAATGTATCTGGCAAGGTAATTTTGACTTGTGTGCCGCCTTGTTCACGGCGATGAATATGCAATTGTGCATTAAGCTGACGACAACGTTCCGCCATAATATTCAAGCCGTAATGCCCTTCAGGTTCTTCAAGATTTGGAATGCCAACCCCATCATCTTCAACTAAAATTTCATACTCGCCTTCCGCATTAATTCTTGCGCTAATTTCAATTACCGTGCCTTGAGAATGCTTGATCGCGTTGGTGGTGGCTTCACGTACAATTTGCAGAACGTGAACCAGCTGTTGAGGGTTCAAACTTTGTGAGGGTAATTGACAATTCACATTCATTTGCATTGTTGTTTGTGAGCGTAATGAATCAATCACTTGTCCTAGTGCAAGCTGTAAATTCGCTTCTTGTATAGTTAAACGGAAAGTGGCTAAAAGCTCACGTAACTGCGCATAACCACCAGAAAGGGCTTGTTCAAAATTGGCAATAATTGCCAAACTCTTTTCTTTTGATTGTTCGTCTTCTTTCTTCAGGTTATGTTTGAGCAAAGTAAGTTGAATTTGTAAAAATGATAAGACTTGAGCCAAAGAATCGTGCAACTCTCGCGCAATAATTGAGCGTTCTTCCATTAATAAAATCTGTTCTTTCTGACGTAAATTTTTATGGAAATAAAGCGCACGAGCAAGCATTTGCGCTAAATTTTGCATAATTCGGGGATCTGGACAAGGTAATCCTGCTTGCCAAGAGAGTACACCTAATTCTTCGTTATCCACAGAAAGGGTTTCGATTTGTAGTTCATTATTAGCATCTTGCTTACCCAATGTAATATCCCAATGTTCAGCCCCCATCACTTCCACTTTAACGAAGTTCAAATGGTCGCTAATAAAAATGTAATGCAAAACTTGATTTAAAATTTTATCGTTAATTGTGTTTGTATTCAGAAGTTGAGCACTTTGATAAAGAGTGCTTAAAGTGCGGTTAGTTTGACGCAACTTTTGCGTTTTTTCGTTTACCGCTTCTTCTAAACGCGAATAAAGCTGTCCCAGTTCTGTGGACATTTGTGTAAATACGCGAGCCAGTGTGCCAAGTTCATTTTGTTTCCTTGTGTCAAGTGGAATATGATTGAATTGACGCATTTGCACTTGCATACTGGCTTTTGTCATTAAATGCAAAGGTTTCACAACTTCTCGGTTTGTATACCAAATCACATAAGACACCATCAGCAAAATTAACAACATCGCAAAACCTAATACTGAAACGCCTAAAATCCATTTCTGCTCACTAAAACGTTGTAATTCAAACACAAAATAATCAACATCTGCAACATAGTTAGTAAGCTGCTTACTATAGTTTTTTACATCCTGTTGGCGCGCATATTTTTCCATGTTCGTCCAACGTTGCAAAATGTTTTGATAGGAATGTTTTAATACATTCGGTGTGAAAAATTGATTTTGAACTTCTAGTAAAGCAGATGAATGAAGGCTTATATGATAACGACGTAAGTTCGTTTCCACGCTTTCTGGTTGTTCTTGCATTTCATAAAGTAAGCGATAACTTTGCATACGCAAAGAACCTGAAATATTAATGGCTTCGGCATCATATTTATTACTGCTCATAATTGCCAAACTGAGAGAACTAATCACACCAGCAACGATAAGAATGATAAATAAATATTTCGCAATACGGGTGGAAACGGAACCTTTAGTATACACAGAAAACTCCAGTGGAAATTTAGAAAAGTGCGGTAGAATTTTTATTTCTTTTTAAATTTAGCCCAAACTTTATCTTCTTGACCACGCCATAAGCGTTGAATGTTATCGTGATGACGATAAATTAATAGGCAACATACCAAGGCAACAGGAAAAGTAAATTCTGGTTTAAACCACCATACATAAAAAGGCACGACTAACGCCGTAAATACTGCACTTAATGAAGAATAGCCACTAATAAGAAAAACAAGGATCCAAGTACCAAACATTGAACCTGCAACAGCCCAAGAAATCGGTGCGATTGCTCCAAAGGCAGTTGCAACACCTTTGCCACCTTTAAATTGAAAGAAAATGGGGAAAATATGCCCTAAACAAGCACCAAGTGCAACCATCCCTAATTCAAATTGGGTTAAACCTAAATAATAACCTGCCCATACAGGAATCATCCCTTTTAACATATCAAAAATAAGCACCGTCAAGGCAGACTTACGATTTCCAATACGTAATACATTCGTCGCACCAGGATTGTGTGAACCATTTTGACGAGGATCAGGCAATCCAGTAAGGCGACAAATTAAAATCGCACTGGAAATAGAGCCTAAAAGATAGGCAAAAAGCATATAAAAAAGGGCGAAAAGGCTCATTTTGTACTCCAGCAAGAAAAACTGTTCGTTATTTTACCCAAAGTTGATAGCATACGCCTACAATAATTTTAGAGGAAACCTTATGGATCGTATTTTTATTGAAGAATTGACTGTTTTTGCACAAATCGGTGTATATGATTGGGAACAGCAAATAAAGCAAAAACTCGTGTTTGATTTGGAAATGGCTTGGGATTGTAAACAAGCGGCAGAAACGGATGATGTTGCATATTGTTTAAATTATGCTGAAGTGAGCCAAGCGATTATTGATTATGTGGAAAGTAAACCTTTCTTGTTGATTGAGCGAGTGGCTTATGAAGTGGCAGAGTTGCTTGAATCACGTTATCAACTTCAAGGATTAAAAATTAAACTGAGTAAACCAAAAGCTGTCGCACAAGCTCGAAATGTTGGCGTATTGGTTATACGTGGATGTTTAAAATAATGTAGCGACAATGGCTATTAAAAAATCTGACAGGCACTCAATTTAATTGGTGTCTGTCAGATTGGCTTTATGCTTTTACCTTGTGTTCTGAATAGTTATTGTTCGGCTTCTAACTCTCCAACACTCACTTTAGTATTATTACCTTTATCGCCGAATTGTTGTTCTTCGCAACCTTTACCTGCATCACAAACTGCAACAGAAACAAGTTTTTCAACATCTAAGCTACTCACTAAATTTGTATTAATGATTTTTTCGCTTGAGTCCGTAACATTCAATTGCTCAGCAGACAAGTTGGTGGCTCGCACACCGTTAATTTTGTCATAAAGTCTAGCAAAACCACGTTCACTGAGTTTGGTAGAATCGCCGTTAATTTTTGTTTGATTAAAGTTTTTCTCACGAGGCAGTTCAAAGAATGTGAAATTTGAATTTGATTTTACCTCAATTTCTACCCCTTTGGAGCTTAAATAAGCTGTCCCACCGTTTGGTGCTAAGGCAGTGATGTCGGCATTTTCAATGGTTGTTTTGGTATCTGCGTTATCTCCAATAGTAAATGCCATATTGGCGATATTAGCATCATTATCAATTGAGCCTGGCGCACCATTAATGATCACTTCCTTCCCAGTTCTTCCACCTGTGTTAATTGCAGTAATTTTCAAGTCATCTTTGCTGTTTTTACCTGCAATTTTTGTATCGCCATCAGTTCTAAAGGTGTAACCCTGATGAGATTTCACAAAAATAGAACTTTTTTCCCCTATTAATTCCCCGATTAAAAACATCGTAGCATAAGGTGCTTTTGGAGATATATCGCTTTTCTCATCGCCCACGATTTTGATATGTGAGTTTACCATTGAGACTTTACCATTCATTCCTAAACGGTTAATTTGAGTTGAAATATCTTCTGAATTATATTTATCAAAAGTAATATCAATCTTGCTATTATCTAATTTAATTTTTTCTGCCAGTAAATGCACAAATCCATTTTTTAGGTTGATATTACTGTTAGAAATATTAATTTCTGTGTCTTTAATAGCTGCTCGTCCTGTATTTTTGGTGGCAAACATATCAAAACGATGCCAATAAGCTTTGTTCATATCTAAATCTAAATCACTGTAATATCCCCAACGGCGTCTGCGTTGATCTAACTCCGATAACAGCGTACGTTTGTCTAAATCTAATACACCGTATTCATATTTCGAACTCACACCATTTCTATTACGGGATACACCCCCGTCAATGTAAAAATTCGTCTGTCCTGTGGCGGTGATGTTATTTAAATTAACTTTTTCAAATCCACCCGCTAAAACCACATCATCAACCTGATTAAAGACTACATTACGCATATTTACATTAAACTTCTTGCGTTGTGAACTTTCTGCTCTCTTCCATCTAGTTTCATAATACTCATCTTTGGCACTACGCCCCAATCCCATCGCTCCGTTACCAAGATTTATTTTGCTGTCAGTAATTGTAATATCTGATTTAAAATCTACATCATTCTGCAAACTCGTTACAACAAATAAACGACCTTTTGAGTGAATATCCGCATGATCAATATTAATATGACCTTGGTTAGTCAGCTTTAATAGCGAATCTGTACCTCTAAAGGAATCTATATTGATATTGCCTGAAATATTAACGTCATTTCCTTTAAGATTTACTTTTCCATTATTAGCAAGCAATGAACTTAACGCCTCTGTTTGTATAAATGAACCCGTCTCCGTATTATTTTTATCATCTGCAATACGAATATTTTCAGTGTCTGGCACGTCAATATTAACTTCTGTGTTTAACTTTTTCTGTTCATCACGATAGTATTTATTACTATCTTCACGTCCAAAGTTACCGTTGATATTAACGCTTTTGCCTTTAAAGTTGATCTTAGGCGAGGTAACTTTTGAGCCAGTTTGAGAAGTGATTTTAAGTTTTTTATCTTCATTTGTTGAAGTAAATAAAGTTTCAACTTCCCCTTTAATATCACTTTTATCATTTAACTTAATTTCATCAGCAGATAACACAATTTTTCCGTTTGTATTTCTGACTTTAGTTGCTTCTAATACTCCATTATTCACAACCAAGCTATCTAATGCTTCTTTACGCCCTTTCGCACTTAACGTAATCTCTCCTGCTTTAATGCTCCCTTCATTTTTAACAATACCTTCATTTTTAACAATACCCTGTACTGTATTATCTTCTAATGCCACACTTATACCGCTATCTGATAAGGTAAATGTGAAATTATAGCCTGAGGATAAATGTACTTTGCCATTGTTTGCAGCGTTTTTTTCAACGTTAATTTCCCCTTCATTGACAACTTGATCGCCATTAAGTACCACGAAATCTTGTGCCGTAATTTTCCCTTCATTGATAACTTGACCTTCTTTTAGCTCCTGACCGTCTTTTAGCACCAGACGGTCTTTTACCACCTGACCATCTTTTGTTTTACGGGTAAATTGATAGCTATTGCTATTTTCACTGATTTTCTCTAAATCTTTAGTTGTTGCAAGTAAACCAGCTACATTAATTTGTGCCCCTTCGGTAATAATAACCCCATTAGGGTTTGCTAAATAAACTTTACCGTTTGCCGTCAATTTCCCTTGGATTTGGCTAGCATTGCCGCCAGTTACACGGTTATATGCCACAGAATTTGTGGTGGGTTGTTGAAATTCCACTTCTTTATTTTTGCCGATGTCAAAACTCTTCCAGTCTATTTGAGTTGTGGGGGTTTCTTGCTTAATCGTCATTTTATCTGCAGTTTTCTCAATATTCACAGTTCCAAAAACTACTCTGTCCTTTTGTGGAAAATCCTGTGTAGAGGCATACACCGCACCACTGCAAGTGGTCAAAATGATAAGAGAAATTACATTTAATTTATACATAGCATACCTCCTTAGAAAGTTTTAATCATAGAAAGCCAAAGTTGGTGTTTATCGGCATTATCAATATTGTTATCAAGCGGCTTGGCGACACTGACATTGATGGCATAGCTGCCAGCATCTGAAAGAGAAAGTCCTGCACCAACGCTTTGTAATTTCACGTTATTTTTCACGCCTTGTGCGAGAAATTGACTATTTTTATAATATTTTCCCAAACCATAGTCATAGAACAATGAACTAACTAGCACACTTTGGGAAAAGACTGGTAAATAATGTTTGAATTCTGTTTGTATCAAATGCCCTTCATCCACAGAAGCCGCACCAGCTTGATGTCCACGTACTCCAGACAAACCACCAAGCAACATTTTCTGTGAGCTTTCAAGGGTTTTATCGGCAAACTGACCGTTTATACCAATATTGAAAGCAAAAGATTTTGGTAAAATTTGCTCGTGAGACAAGCGGTAGTTATATACCGTAAAATGCGATTGTGGTTGAAAATCCTCTTTTGTATACTGTTTTTTTTCACTAGTTTGATTCGCTAAATTACCGAACAAGGTAGATAATGAAAAATAAGTTGTCCCATCTTTAATAAGATTCCAAGAACCGTCAATCCCTGCAGTTAAACTGTTTATTTTCCGTTTTTGTTTCACATAAACCGCTTGTTGTTTATCCGTAAGGTTTTGATGATTAAAGCTCACTTTAGTACTTAAACGAAAATTTGGTGTACGGATTGTTGGGTGCAACAAATAAGCCCCTAAGGTATGGGAATGCCCTTGAGATTGTAATGATTTAAAATTACCACCTAATTTGTAGTCGAGATAGTTAGCCGTTACACCAAAACGCGTAGAATAACCATCAATTAAAGAGGAATAATCTATACGAGCATTTTTTAAATTAGCCTGATTAGAACTCATTAAATCCAGTTTCAATTCATCGCCCCAGCCATTCAAATTACTGACTTTTGTCCCCGCAGCCAAACGGTAACGCCCTGTATATTTGTTGCCTTGGTTATCTACTGAAACATAACTAGAAAAACGTTTTGCATCGTTAATTTTAATCAGTAAATTCGCTTCGCCGACTTTTTTGCCTGCGGAGAGTTGCAAACCAGCATTTACCCCTGGAACATCGTTTATTGTTAAAGCAAATTTTTCTAACTCATCTTTCAAAATAAATTCGGACGCATTCACTGTTGTATTAGAGAGACGGGATACAAATTTATTGCTTAATGCGCTGTGATTTTGCAAGCGTATTTCGCCTACATTACCTTTGAGTAACAAAATTTTTACCGTACCGTGCTCAATTTCCTGCGGTGGTAAAATTGCTTTTGCCACTAAATAATTATTATGACGATAAAATTCGCTGATCTCATTTGCTAAATTACTTAAATCTGACAGCGATACCTCTTTTCCCACATAATTTTTTAAAATATGTGCAAGCTCGTCTGTGACGACTTCTTGATTGTTTCGATCTAAAATCTGTACTTGCGTAAGTGGAAATTTCAGTCCTTGTTTATACTGTGCAGTATAAGGCGAACTTGCCGTTTGATTAAATAATTCGCCACTAGGTTTGGCTTCTGATTGAATTTGACGTTGTTCTAGTTCACGGTTCAATGATCCAGTATCTGGCCGACCTAATGCCATCACTGATTCACTCAAAACAAAGCCTAAACTGACCGCACTTGCAATAACAGAATAACGAGGTCTCATTTTCATTCCTTATGTCCTATTAATTGATAAAATTACAAAAATTGAGGGAAAACAGCTTTAGGGCGTTTTTCCAAAGTAAATTTAGAAGCTATAAACTGCACTAATTTTCGCATTACGACCAGTGCCTTCCATTAAACTAAACGCGGGTTGATATTTTCTATCAAACAAGTTTTCCAGTGCAAAATCTAAACGCAGGTTTTTCCATTCGCCTTTTAATGGCGCATAGGTAGCACGAAGATCGGTCAGTATATAACTTGGGTAGGTAACAGCGTGATCTTTAGGCACCCGATGTTGGGCAGCGTAATGGGTTATTGTCGCTCCTACAGTGAATTTGTCTTTTACTAAAGCATAATCTGCCCCTACGCCGATTTTGCTTGCGGCAATGTTTGATAAAGCTTCGCCGCTATCTTTATCTCTACCTTTGGTACTGCCATAGTTAGTAAACAGCGTTAAACGTTCTGTTTGGTATTGAGCTTGCAACTCAATACCGCTTAAACGGGCATTAGTTATGTTTTGATACTGGGATTTTGTTGGCAACAATGCTCCATTTGTATTTGTCTTTGCATTTGGGTTTGCATTTGCATCATTAAATATTTTTAAGTTAATAAAATCTTTCACATCATTACGGAAATAAGTCGCTTCAATTTTGAATTTATCGCCTTGTTTAAACAGACTATCAAAATGTAGATTTGCGGTAATTTCTTTATTTTTCGCTGTTTCAGGGCGCAAATTTGGATTTGCTACAAATCTATTGATTCCATTTGGCAGAATAGTTGTTCCAAAGTGAGCACCACTCACAAACCGCTCTTGCATAGATGGTGCTCGGAAAGCTTCATTATATTTGGCAGTAAAATCTAACCAATTGGTTACTTTCCAAGTTAATTTTGTGGCAGGAGATAAATGATTATCCTTGTATTTTACAGTTTTACTTGAGGTATCGTAGTGGTCATAACGTACACTTGGCGAAACTAGCAATTTTTCCCCAAATAGCGGAATATGGGCGATTAAATAAACGCCTGTAGTGTTTGAATTCGCATTATAGGGTTCCGCTCGAAACTGCGCATCTTTATCGTTTGTGCCTCGTTCGGTACGGATTTTATCTCGCATATAATCCACCCCATAAACAAAGGAAATGTGAGATAATTCGGAAGAATTACGTAAATTTATACCTCGGGTAGTCAATTTAGTCTGATCTTTCACACCACTGACTTTACGCTGTTCTTTCTCAATAGTTTTATTGTTATACAGTGCGATATGCGTATTTAGATAAGGATTATCTGGCGTTAAATAATAGTTAAATACCGTGCTTTGATCAGGAATTTGTTGATCAGTTAAATAACTGACACTACCAAAACGTGTTTTCACGCCAGAGTAAAACTTTGATATTTCTGGTTGTGATGGTTGTGTTCTAGGAGGAAAAGTGTCGTTTGATCCGTGGAACTCTTTGATTTGATCTATAATTTTTTCATTGGTAAGTTCGTTTTCCACCTCATTATTGCTTGGTGCTGTTTGTTTAAAACGAGTTTCGCGGTGGGATAATTCCACACGGTTCGCATCATTAATTTGCCAACCGAATTTTGCTAAGCCCCCAAACTGTTTATAGGCGGTATTATTCAGCTTGTTGCCTTTACCAGTGCGTAAATTATCCGCATTATTATAGAAACCACTAATAAGAACATCGAATTTGTCATTTGCCGTAAATACAGACACATCCCTTTCCGATAAATTATTAGCAGTTTGATAACCTTGGCGAATTTTAACTCCGAATTTGTCATTATTTTTCAATAAGTCTAAAGCATTTGGCGTACGCATTGCCACAACACCACCCAATGCACCGCTACCCCATAAGGAGCTACTTGGCCCTTTGATTACCTCAATTTCTTGGATGAGTGACATTGGAAGAAAATAAGAACCTCTATGTGCTAAATCAAAATTTTGTCTCACGCCATCAATAACTTGCACAACACGATTATCACTTAACCCTCGAATATTAGGTTTTTGAGCAATGCTTCTCGAACCGCCTCTAATATCAACATTGGGAATGTCTTCTAACGCAGCTGCAACACTAGTCGCTTGCTTGGAAAGAAGACTATCTTTAGATTGTTTTTCTGGCGTATAAGCAAACCTACTTGGATCTCGTGTCGCAATAACGTTGATAGAGTCTAATTCAACGGATTGCGCTAGCGCATTTGCTGTCACTAAGGTTGTTGTAATTGCAAGGGAAAGTTTAGAAAATCGCATCTGTTTTCCTTATTGTAATAATTAAAAATAGGAGAATGGCGATGATAATAACGATGATTACAATAATAATCAATTGGTTTATTTATAATCATTTGCATTTAATTGCGTAAAATTCAAACTAATTTTGGATTTCAATCTGTACCTGCAAAAATTGGACTAAATAAGCGAGAGATTAAGGTATAGATTTTATGACTAAATATAAACTATTTTAACAACAAGTTATTGATTTTTAACTTAAAAAACTAAAGTTCTTACTTTCCAAAAACAACTTTCAAGTTGGCTATATTAAAACTATCTAAGTTTTGAGATACAGATTATTTTTTCAAAATAATCCCAATTTTTTCATTTGTTCAATGACGGGTTCCACTTGAATCTCTGCCATCAAATTTTTCCCTTTTAGTTTGGTTGCCCAAGGTAGTTCAGAAGACGGTTTGCCAAATTCTTTTTTGGCATTTTTTTCATATACTGATATCACGTTATCTAAATTATTATAAGGCGCAGTACGCAAAGGATTGTGATAGGCATACAAGCCAATAACTGGTGTTCCTTGTGTTGTCGCAATATGGGCAGGGCCAGAATCTGGCGAAAGTACCAAATCAACCTTAGAAATTAAAGCGGTAAGCTGTTTTAGGTTTGTTTTTCCTGCAATATTGGTTGGCGTGAAATGGCAAAGTGCGGTAATTTTTTCGACTATTTCTAATTCACGTTTGGCTGGCGAACTGCAGAAAATCACATTGACATTATGCTGATGGGCAATATTGGCAACCTCTGCATAACGTTCGATTAGCCAATCTTTTTCTGCTTTGCTAGAGCAAGGGGAAATTAATAAATTTTTACGAGAGAAATCAATAAATTGATCGGCAAATTTATAATCATCTTCTGAAATAGCTAATTCCCATTTCGGTTCTGATTTTGGTACGCCAATATATTCAGCGAAAGCCATAAATCCATCTAATACGTGAGGGGAAAAAGGATCTGTAATACGACGATTTACAAATAGCCATTGTCCTTCGCGAGAACGTTTTTCTCCAAATCCAATTTTGAATTTTGCTTTAATTCCTAAAGAAAGGATTGATGCACGAAATGCTGTTTGCATATTTAATAACGCATCAAACTGTTTATTTTTTAGTTGTTTCCAAAGTGATAAAACGCCTTTCCATCCCGCTTTTTTATCGTAAGGAATGAGCGTGATATTAGGAATGTCTGAAAGCAAACCCATTTCGGTTTTGCCTACAATCCAAGTCACTTCTGTTTGGGGATAATATGCTTGAATGTGCTGAACTACCGCTAAGGCGTGGCAAACATCGCCTACCGCTGACAATCGGAGAATACAAAGGGATTTTGGAGCTTCGGTAAAAAGTGGCATTGACGTTCCTTTATCATTTAATTTGTGCTTATTTTAAAGTAGAATAAGCCCATTTTCTATTCATAACAACGTTCCAATGCACCAATTCCAACAAGATAACCAATATTTTATCTTTAATTTTGACCGCACTTTTGAGCAAGCAACCGAGTTTTTCCAAGCGGAATTTTGGCAAAAACAAGAACGAGTGATAGGAAGTGCAAAAGGTCGAGGCACGACTTATTTCTTGCAAACGGAAGATTGGTTTGGCGTAAATTGTGCTTTGCGTCATTATTATCGCGGTGGACTTTGGGGTAAACTGAACAAAGATCGTTATCGTTTTTCTGCTCTTGAAACTACCCGTAGTTTTGCTGAGTTTCATTTGTTGCAACGTTTGTATGAAGCAGGTTTGCCTGTGCCTAAACCCATTGCCGCACGTATTCAAAAAGGCAAGTTAGGTATTTGCTATCAAGCGGATATTTTGACCGAGAAAATCGAAAATTCGCAGGATTTAACCGCACTTTTACAAACACAAACATTGCCAAAAGAAACTTGGAGGCAAATTGGTCGTTTGATTCGAAAACTACATGATTTACAGATTTGTCATACTGACTTGAATGCACACAATATTTTGCTTCAACAAGCTGAACAAGAGCAAAAATGTTGGTTGATTGATTTTGATAAGTGCGGTAAAAAATCAGGGGATTTTTGGAAAGCACAAAATCTGAACCGTTTAAAACGTTCCTTTGAAAAAGAAGTTGGACGAATGAATATTCAATTTACCGAGCAAAACTGGGCTGATTTAACGGCAGCTTATCATCAATAAAAGGACTAATTATGAAACAAAAAATCGTACTTGCTACAGGCAATAAAGGCAAAGTGAAAGAAATGGCTGATGTTCTATCTGATTTTGGCTTTGAAGTGATTGCACAAACAGATTTAGGCATTGAAAGCCCAGAAGAAACAGGCTTAACTTTTGTCGAAAATGCGTTATTAAAAGCACGTTATGCATCAGAAAAATCAGGTTTACCTGCTATTGCGGATGATTCAGGCTTGGTGGTTTCCGCACTTAATGGCGCACCAGGTCTGTATTCTGCTCGTTATGCTGGCGAAGAGGGCAATGATGCTAAAAACCGTGAGAAATTATTGGCAGAGCTTGCTCATGTTGCACAAGATCAACGCCAAGCCAAATTTGTGAGTTGTATCGTGTTTTTACAACATCCAACGGATCCATCGCCAATTATCGCCGAAGGCGAGTGTTGTGGCGTGATTGGTTTTGAAGAAAAAGGCGAAAATGGTTTTGGTTATGACAGTTTATTCTTTAGTCCAGAACAAGGTTGCACATTTGCTGAATTAGAAACGGTTGAGAAGAAAAAAATTTCTCATCGTGCAAAGGCGTTGAATGTTTTAAAAAATAAATTATAAAGTTAATAAAAGTATTTAATCTATTAATAAAAAATAATTGACACGTTAATCAGAAGATAATTTTATGACAGACAGACAGACAGACAGACAGACAGACAGACAGACAGACAGACAGACAGAC
>ERZ1023263.171-NODE-171-length-20320-cov-20.043967_pt1 | contig 20320 bp, 25 predicted proteins | sample MGYA00380461_ERZ1023263 | MGnify/ENA primary metagenome ERZ1023263 (study PRJEB33173, sample SAMEA4830316) | metagenome | study: EMG produced TPA metagenomics assembly of the PRJEB25223 data set...
GGTTACCCATGTGAGAGTAAGTCATCGCCAGCTCATTATTCAAAATCCCCCGAGCAAAAGCCAGGGGGATTTTTTTATGCAGAAAATTTGTGTGGGAAATAAAGATAAGTAGAATCAAAATGACAGTGAAGTGAGAGAAATAGAGCAGAGAAATAGAGCAAAGAGAGAAGATTAACTTCCCTCCTGATCTCTTAGCTGTCGGCGAGCATGTTTTAAAGCCGTTCTTAAACCTTCTTCAAGCGTCGGGTGATAGAAAGGCTTAGCAAGAAGTTCATCTAACGTTACCCCTTCATCAATCAGCCAGGCAAAAGTATGGGCAAAATGTTCGGCAGATTTTACAAAGAGTTCTGCGCCCAATAACTGGCGTGTACGTTTATCAATATAAATTTCGACAGCACCCTTATTTTTAGCCAGAACCATCGCCCGACCTTGGTGCTCATAAGACACTTTTCCAATCACAAAGTCGATGTTCTTGTTTTTAAGCTGTTTATAGCTTTGGCCAGCAATTGCCATCTCTGGTTGACTAAACACAATACTCAGCGGTGTTAAGTCTTTTAAATTCTTGAGCTTTGGATAATTTAGGCCGTTATGCACTGCACCTCGGCCTTCATGGGCTGCTTCATGCTGAATGGGGGTAGAGGTATGTGCATCACCAACCACAAAAATTGGATAATTGCCCAGCTGTTTGGTTTGTGGATCAATCGGTAGCTCTTTAAGATTATCGAACTGAGAGTCAATCTGTTGCAGATTCAGCGAATCTAAATGACTACGACGGCCGGTGGCCACCAGTACATAATCAACCATAAGGTGCTGCGTTTGACCTTGCTCGCTAAACTCAAGCTTGACCTGATTGCCTACCTTTTCCACGTTTTGCGGTAAGACTTCAAACTTAATCTTTAATTCATTGCCGAGAATATCTTGGGCGAGTGGTTGCAGATCAGGACTGGTCAGGGCACCAACACGACGGCTTCGTGCGAATATTGTCGTATCACAGCCCAACCGTTGCATGGCTTGAGCCAGCTCTAGTGCAATGACACCACTGCCAATCACGGCCAAAGATTCAGGGATGACGTCTAGTTCAAAGATTTGATCTGAAGTAATGAGTCGTTCACCGAGCTGCTGCTCCCATTCAGCATCATAGGTTGGGGTAGAGCCGACAGCAAGAATAAAAGCTTTGGCCTGATATTGCTGTTGGTTCACCTGTACGGTTTGAGCATCAATAAACTCTGCCTTGCCCTGAATTTTGTGGTGCGCATCCCAGCTTTCGACTTCTTTTAAAGTGGCTTGAGTGAAATGGTCACGTAAAGCACGGACATGCGACATGACCTGAGAGGTATCAACCTGTGCTTTGACGTTGAGACCAACTTTATCTGCTTCTTGCAAATCGTGTAGGCGATGTGCCGCAGAAATCAGTACTTTACTGGGCATACAACCGACTCGGGCGCAGGTCGTATCCCAGGAACCGTCATTAATAATAAGAATATTTTGTGTGTGCTTGATGGCTTCTTGATAAGCAGTGATTCCTGCTGTGCCAGCACCAATAATGATGAGATCGTACATAGGTAGATAATTTCACGTAATAAATAATTTTAGGCTAACACAAGTAAAACATTTATCATGCTTTTATTTACATAAAACAGTAAGTATGGTTACATATCTGACAATATTAATTATATGTTTAACTAACTCATAGTTTTAGAGGGATTTGGGGATTAACTCAATGAAAAAGAAAGAAATTAGTTTGAAGTTTTCGGCTGTGGCTTTAGCAGTTTTATTGGCTGGCTGTGGTGGCGGTGGAAGTGATGGGTACTATAATAAAGGTGTTAGTGCTCCTACCGCAGGAACAGGAACTGGCACACAAGAGGAAAACCTGTTTAAAAATATTCAAATTCAGTATCTTCCAATAGTAGAAAAACTTAATGCGCGTGGAGATACTTTTACAGTGTCTGTACGTGTAATGAATGATGGGGCTATTTTACCTAATGTTGCTTTAATAGTTGAATCTACAGATGTATTAAAGAATAAAGCTGCGATTGAGTACATTCCATCAAGTGAGGAGGTAGAGGGTGAATCCGCAGGAATCAAAACTGATGGACAGGGTATTGCACGATTTAATGTTAAAGTTGATGCGGGATTGGATGAATCCACGATTAATGAAATCTTGAAAGGTGTAAACGTTAAGGTATCTGTTAAGGATGATAAAGGTAATACTTTAGCTTCAGCAGCTCATCTTATTTCAGCTTATGATCCAGAAAAAGAAGTAGTTGAAATACCGAACAAATATGATTGGAGTATTTTAACCGACAAGCAGGCACTTGCAGTTGTTGGTGATAAAATTGCTGTGCAGATCAAACTCAAGGCTATTAATGGAACTGACTCTGTAAATAATAAGCCAATACAGATTTCACTTGAAAACTCATTTAATAATCAGCTTGCAATTTCAAGTGAATCAGTCGCTTCAACTAATGAAGAAGGTTATGTTGCATTTACTATTAGTTCAAAACTGACAACAGCATTGACCGAAGCACAAATAGCAAATATGCTTGCACAAGGCTTAAAATTCAAAGTACAAGTTGTTGAATCTGGCGTTGTGACGAGCGAACAAAGCAAAACGATTGCTTTAGTGAAGTATATTGATGAAAGTTTGTATGGCGGTATTAACTCTATGAGTCTTGGCCAATTGGCCTCTAACAATGGAAATTATATTCAAGAGGTCTACTTGGATTTGGGTGAGGAACATGCTAACCAGGACGTAACGATCTCATCTCGTGCCATTCAATATAGTAAAGGAAAATATTATTTTTCAAATAATATTGGTCTTTATCCATTAAGCTCAGCAATTTGTACCTTAAATAATTCACCTGTTAAAAACGAGACAGGTTTAGACTGGAATGGTAATTCAATTACTTATGCTGCCTTGGTTTCTGAAAAACTAAAACTCAATAATATTGATATCAATAATGTTGTCTATTTGAATAAGGCGGGGCTTACTAATTCGACACTCTCATTTGTAAAAGTGAAAACTGATGTAGATGGTAAGGCGATTATTAATCTTGTTTATGATAAAACTTATTCCAAATGGTTAAACTTAAGTCTAAGTGCACGTTTGGAGAATCAATCTGTTCCATTCGGTAGTACTTTTGATTTTCAACTACCATTAATTGAAACAGATTATAATGATCAAACAGGAACAGGGCCGAATATGATTAGTCCATTTGGTACGTCAGATGATTGTTTTGATGCAAATTAATTAAAAACAGCGCTTCGGCGCTGTTTTTTATTTGAGAGAGGCTTTGTTGCATAAATATGTAAGCATCTGATTTAAATAAATTTAATTTTGGATCAAAAAATAATCAAAACTTTTAAAATCATATAGTTATGAAATTTTTGTGCAACAAAGCCTTTGAGAGATTTAAATAGAAGTCCCCACACTCACCCCCACCGTTGGGCGGACATCCATAGAACTACAACCTGTCAATACACATGCACAAATCAGCATGATCCAGATTTTATTCATGCAATAACCCCTGATTTTTTGCCTGATTAAACAAGGCTGCCGAACGTGAACCGCTACGGCAGACCATTAAAATCGGTTTTGGCAGTTCGTTATAGTACTTCGCAAACTCCTGCACATCGGCCTGAGAAATTACACCGCTGCTAACTGGTTGATAAATCACGCTAACCCGTGATTTCTCGGCAATGTCACGTAATTGGTTCACTTTCACCGTGTTGCCTGCTTCCTGATCAGGGCGGTTCACAATCACTGATTTAAACCCATCTTGCAGCAAGGTCTTAAACTTCTCAGGTGTCATTTGCCCCGAAACACTAAGATTGGCATTTAACGCACGGCTAAAATCACTGGCAGCAGCGCATAGGGAGGTCGTGGTCATCGAGAGTGCCAAAACCATCCCCATCCACAACGATTTAGTCATCTAACAGGTCCATTTGTTTGGCCAGTTGATATAAGTTATTTGAGCGGTTGCCAGTCCGGCAGAACATCAGAACCGGTTTTGGCAATTCATTAAAGTGATTGGCAAAGGTACGGACATCCAACTCGGTAATTTGTCCAGCCACCACCGGTTGATAGACATAATCCAGCCCTGCATTACGCGCTGCATCTTCAATTTGTGCGCTGGTTGGTTGTTCTGGGCCACCTTCCATGTCGGGACGGTTGTTAATAATTGATTTAAAGCCTTTTTCAACCACCTGGGTTACGTGTTCCGGGCCAATTTGACCTGCAAAGCCAACATGCTCACTCATAATGCCACTCCATCATCCATATCTGAATATTATGCTCTATAATACCACTAGCCAGATTTTCGCGCAGATTGTTCTGAAATATTTATAAACGATTACAACCATAAAACAACGCACTGGAGCAGCCATGCATGCCTATACTGTCGAGCCTCTCTATGTCAAAAGCGGTCAGGAGGTCATTGCTGCCGATTTTTACCTGCCAAAAACTCCTACTAAACCAGCGGTGATTTTAATGGCGCATGGTCTGGCCGGCCTGCGTCAGTTCAAGCTGGTGCAATATGCCAAACGCTTTGCCCGTGCCGGGTATGCGGTGGTGCTGTTTGATTATCGCTATTGGGGCGGTAGTACCGGACGACCACGTGAGCTGGTGTCGTTGTCGCGGCAGCTGGATGACTGGCGTACCATGATTTCACATGTACAGGAACGACAATCGGTGGATGGGCGGCGGATTATCCTCTGGGGTACAGCGCTAAGTGGCGGCTATGTCTTAACTCTGGCTTCACAGTTAAACCATTTAAAAGCGGTGATGGTGCAGGTGCCATTTATAGATGGCGCGGCCAGTGCCAAGCTGTATCCGATTCAGCAGCTGCCACGTGCCTTAAAAATTTCCAGTCAGGATTATATGGGCGCCAAAGTCGGCTTAATGCCAAAAACCTTGCCGGTGGTTGATCCGAAAGGGCTGTGTTTCTTACCCGCGGCGGACAGTTATGAAGGCTATCTGTCGATTTTACATCCAGATTTTTACTGGAGCGGCGAGATTCCGGCGCGGGCGCTGTTTCATCTGATCCGTTATCGGCCGATTCAGGATGTGCGCCAGATTAATATCCCGGTGCTGTTTATTGCCGCTAAACGCGATAGCCTGATCCCGATTGAATCGAGTCGTGAAACAGCCACCAATATTGCGCCTTATGTGCAATATCATGAATGGGATATGCAGCATTTTGAGGTTTATCATGGCCAATATTTTGAAAAAGCCGTCAAGACTCAATTAGAATTTCTACATCAGCATATTGGAGTAAGCTAAATGATTGTTGTCTGTCCAGCCTGTAGTGCCAAAAACCGTGTTCCGGAGGATAAGCTAACTGCCCATCCAACATGCGGACAATGTCATCAGGCTTTAATTCCACTGGTGCCGATTGACCTGAATGAGCAGAATTTTAGCCAGTTTATCCAGCACAGTGATTTGCCAATCCTGATCGACCTGTGGGCAGAGTGGTGTGGACCCTGCAAGATGATGGCGCCGCATTTTGCCCAGGTTGCGGCGCAATATCCGCAAGTAATTTTTGCCAAAATTAATACTGAAGAAAATCCGCGTTTAAGCAGTGCCTTTAATGTGCGCAGTATTCCCACGCTGGTGTTGATGAATAAGACCACCGAAATTGCTAGAATAAGCGGCGCGTTAAGATCGACCGAACTGAAACAGTGGTTAGATCAGCACTTAACTTCAAACCCTTAATCACGCCCGGAGCGAATGTGTCAGATTCTCAACTAAAACCGGAAGGGACGCTCTCTCTTCAAACCATTGCTATGCCTGCCGATACCAACTGGAGTGGAGATGTGTTCGGGGGCTGGATTGTTTCGCAGATGGATTTGGCCGGGGCAATTCATGCCGAGCGTTTTACCCAAGGCCGTTGTGCCACCATTGCCATTAACCAGATGACCTTTCTGGTGCCTGTGAAAGTGGGGGATGTGATCAGCTGCTATACCAAAATCCTGAAACTGGGCAATACCTCAATTCAGATGCAGATTGAAGTCTGGGACAGCCATGACAGTTCACGTGCAGCGAAACGTGTTACCGAAGGCGTCTTTACCTTTGTCGCGGTGGATGTCAAAGGCAACAAGCGTCAGATTTCTGAAGAGGTAAAACAGAAATATCTGGAATCGCAAGCCGTATAATTTGTGCGCTCAAAGATCAAAAATCCCAGTTCTGAAACTGGGATTTTTTATGGCTTAAAGCGGGTTAACGGGCTTTTTTAAGCTGATCTTTACTGACCCAGGCCCAGAGCATTTCACATTGAATTGGTGCTTCACCCGATTCATCGGTCACTTCGACCGCAACCAGCGTTTCACCTTTTTCGGTGTGTTGCATCAAGTGCTGCTGTTCTGCACTCAGCGTCGCGACTGCGGTCATTGCGCCTTGGGTCGGGCGTTTAAAATCAACTTTAAAGCTTTTAATTAACACAATCGAGTGATCGGGCACATTCATGCCGGTGACAAAGCCGGTGGCAGTTTCTGCAATCAGTGCCATAGCACAGGCATGTACCTGGCCAATATGGTTTTGCATGGCTTTATGATTGTCAATTTTCACCACCACTTTGGCCGAACTGACTTCGAGATATTTTAATTTGGCTGTCCCCACCATAGGCACGATCCGGCCAAAGGCTTTGCTCCACAAAGTGGTGCGAATCACCTGTGGAAATTTTGCTGTCGCTTTGACTAATTTTGCTAAACGATTCGCTTGTGCCATGATCGATTCCTATGCGGGAGCAAAGAGCTTAATCTTTGAAGTTGTTAAATTGCAGTGGCAGGCCAAATTGCTGTTCTTTTAAAAACGCCATCACTTGCTGTAAGGTGTCGCGTTTTTTATCCGTCACACGGATTTTGTCGCCCTGAATAGAAGATTGCACTTTAATGCCGCTTTCTTTAATGGCTTTATTAATTTTTTTCGCGGTATCAGAGTCAAGACCATCTTTGAGCTTCACCGTCTGAATCACGTTTTTACCTGAGGCCGTGGCTTTTTGCGGGTCTAGCGCCTGCACATCAATCTTACGTTTATAAAAATGATTCTCCAGCATGGTATATACTTGCTCACATTGGAAATCACTTTCGGTTTTGATTTTGATCTCTTTGGCTTTCTCATTCAGTTCGATAGAAACATCTTGACCACGGAAATCGAAACGTGTTGCGATTTCTTTTTGAGTATTCTGAACTGCATGATTTACTTCAAAAATTTCTAATTCTGAAACAATATCGAAAGATGGCATAGTTTAGACCTTTACAAATGGAAAGAATATCTGAGATGCTAGGGATGTTTTCTTCATTTGCCAAGTGTTGTTTACATCAAAGGAGTGCACAATGATCCGTAAGCAAGAAATTACAACATTTGAGTTCCCAGAAAATGCAATCATCTGGGATGTCCGTGATGCAAGTGCTTATGCTGAAGCGCATATTCAAGGCGCAGTCAATCAGCCAATTGCCAACTTGTCAGCAGATAGCTTGACTCAGGTGTCAGCGGATCAACCGATTTACATCTTATGTGGCGGTGGCAGCAAAGCGCCGCGCGCGGCTGAATTGTTAGAAGAGCTGGACAGCTCACGTGAATATGTGGTGCTGATGGGAGGTACCCGTGCTGCACGTGATGCCGGTTTGCCTTTGGTTCAAGGGCAATAAGCAAAAAGCGCCGTCAGGCGCTTTTTTATGAACACTGTTTATCATTGACTAAAAAAGATCAGAACATTCCCTCATATGATCAAGCATTTTAAATGAAGAAAATAAATGCTCTCCTCGACTTCCACACTAAGCCTGATCTTTCAAACTAAACCGGGCCATCATTCTCGATCTATACAACGTTTTTAGCTTAGGCCTTAAAATACGGTTTCTTGGCTTTGGCTTTCTTTTGAAAACGGCGGATGTTAAGTTTCTCCAGTACCTGCATCGGCACCGGGCAGGCCTCATTTAAAATCTGTGCGGCCAGAATTTCACTGCATAGCGGTGCAAACAGAAAACCTTTGGAACCGAGTCCAGTCAGGCTATAGACTTGCTGTCCGGTTTCAAGTGCTCCAAGCAGCGGGAAATAATCCTGACTTTGCGCACGGATTGACGCACGGCCTTGCCAGCTGTGTGGATCAGGCAGGGTGTCCGCATAGTCGGGGAAGACGCTACGGATCAGCGCCAGATTATGTTCATGATCTTCTCGTAAGACTTCGGCATCATCCCGACCCGGATAAAAAGACGCGCCTAAAATCAACTGCTCTGCATCGAGCTGCATACAGTAACCGCCATAACTATAGGCGCTATCTAAACGCAGCGGTTGCTGGGTATTCTTCAGCCAGCTGACCTGACCCCGAATCGGTTTTAACAGCGGATAATGTTCAAAAAACTGGCCAGATTCACGGGCTGTGCAGACAAAGACATGATCAAACTGGCCCAGAGATTGGTTATCACTGAACAGTTCCGGTCGATCTGTCGGGTGAATCTGGGTGATTTTGACCTGCTGATATTGAATCCGCTCATGCGCCAGAATCTCCGCACACAGTTGATGTGGCGACACCGCGCCAGCCTGTAACAGACGCAGGGCAGGAAATTCCGATTGCAACTGTGCGTCTAAATCTTTTTCCAGAATACCTGCCGGATATTCATCGGCCAGTGCCAGCAGCTGTTCCGGGTTTTTTAGCCCAAGCTGATTGACCTGAATCGGGCGGAAGGCCTGAAACTTTGCATAATGATTTAAGGCATGTTGCCAGGCCAGGGTCATTAAATGGGTATGACTCTTTTCAATAGCACAGAGCTTGGGATTGAGCAGAGCTAGCGGATTACCTGAGCCACCCGCCAATGGCGCGCTTTGATCATACAGAGAAACTTGATGACCACGCTGGGCAAAAGCCCAAGCCAGACTTAAACCGGCAATACCGGCACCAATAATGGCAATATGCCGTTGCTGTACAGAGGTCGACGGAACTGAGGTTGCTGGTTCTATTTCCCGTTCTGGGCTAAGCGGTTCTTCTGGCGCTAACCAGATGCCTTTCAGCATTTCACGTTTATGGCCAAACCCGCGCGGGCGGGAAATATGAATCCCGTGCTGTCTTAAACCTCGCTTTAACACCCCGGCCACACTAAAGGAGGCGAAGCTGGTGCCGATATCTGACAGGCGAATAATATGATTGAGCACCTGTTCTTCCCACATATCCGGATTGCAGGAGGGTGCAAAACCATCTAAAAACCAGGCATTGACCTGTGTGGTTTTGGCCATCATCGGGAAGACCTCGTGCGCATCACCGAGCCAAAGGTCAATGGAAAAACGCTGCTCCGGAAACGACAGGCGATGACAGCCGGCCAGTGGTAATGGGTACTGGGCAATCAGCTGATCGGCCAGAGGTTTCAGTTCTGGCCAGGCATTTAAGGCGCGAATTAAATCGGCTTTGGAAAGCGGAAATTTCTCCACCGAAATGGCATGTAAATGGCTGTGATTATTCGGACGCACCTGTTGCCACAATTGCCATAAGGCCAGAATATTCAGGCCGGTGCCGAAGCCGGTTTCTCCGACACAGAAATATTCATAATCTTGCAGGGCTGCCAGACGCTCGGACAGGTCATTACCGTTTAAAAACACATGCCGAGTTTCCAGCAGGCCATTGTCCTTGGAAAAGTAGACATCCCCAAACTGTTTCGACACCGGGACATCAATGCCCTCAATATATTGCCAATCGAGATCGGCGGTTTGAATGCGATTAGACAACACCCAGATTACCTTTAATGAAGCAGAACATTACCACTGACGGCGACGTTTGGTATACACATAGCTGGCCACCAAAAAGCCCAGCAATACGCCGACAGCCAGCGTGGCAGCGCCGTAAAGAAACATCTGCGCGCTACGTTCACTTTGTAAGACCTGAACCTGTACACCCAGATTGTCATTTTTCAGCTGCAGTTCCTGGTTTTGCGCCAGTGCTTCCAGATTGGCTTTTTCCAGCTGTTGCAGGCGGCTTTCCTGATCTTTGACCAGCGCCTTGATTTTAGCTTCCTGTGCCGCTTTATTCTTGGCTAGCTGCTCAGCGGTCAGCGGCTGGTTGGCCGTTGCCGGCGCTGTGGTGGTGGCCACAGCCGGTATAATCGCCGGTTTGGCTGGCGTTGCGACCGCTGGCGTGACTTGAGCCGTGGTATTTACAGCAGCGGGTGCAGCCGGTTCAACGGCCCACAGTGCAGAACAGAAGAAGGATAGACCCAGTAGACTCGGGACAACAACGCGCATGCAGCTTATCCTTTAGGAAATGCTTTATTAAAAGGTTTGACTTCAATCTGGCCATAGACGCCTGCTTTCAGGAATGGCTCATCTTGCAGCCAGGCATCAAGGGCTTCACGAGAATCAAAATCGACAATAATGGTACTGCCATAAAAACCCACTTGTGGATTGGCCGGATCTTTCGGCATCGCACCGGCGACAATCAGACGGCCTTCATCATCCAGCTGTTGCAGACGTTCAAGATGTTGCGGACGAATGGCCAGACGTTTTTCGACGGTTCCTTCGTTATCGGTACAGGTCACCACAAATAAAGGCATAAGGTATTCTCGCTCAAGCGGACTGAAGGATTTATTCGGCAGTTTTAAAGTATTTACGCAATACAATAAACTGAATAATGATAAAGGAAAACATCACAATCATGTCACCAAAAGCAGTGAATTCTCCCCAGTATTTTCCACCCATAAAGATATAGGCAAAGAAACCGTGCAGGAAGGACATTAATAGAAACATCCCGACCCAGGCATAGTTCAGTTTCATCCAGCCTTTGTCGCTTAAATTGAACACCGGACCAAACAGGCGTTGGATTAATGGCTTACGATCTTTGCTGAACCACGGCGACAGCAGGAAGGCGCCAGCAAAGACCAGATTCAGCAATACAGCTTTCAGGCGAATATAGAAGTCATCGCTCAGCATCAGGGTAATGCCACCAAAAATCACGGTCATAAACAGCACAATCCACTGCTGTTTGTCCAAACGGAATTTTTGCGACACAAATAATGCGCCATATACCACTAACATGGAAATGATCAGACCGGTGGTGGCCACAAGAATATTATTGTTATCCACACCACCGGCAGAGCCGATCATTTGCAGCAAAGGATGGTTGGTATCTTTTGGATCTACAGTTTTATATAAATAAAAGAAAATAATGAGTGGCACAAAGTCTAAAAGTGCTTTCATGTTAGAGTATCTAAATCTGATCAAATAAATGTCATAGTATAGAGATGCACGGCGTAGATTTACATACACATAGCAATATTTCTGATGGAACTTTAAGTCCGCAGCAATTGATTGCAGCAGCAGCTGAACTGTCGATCCATACGCTGGCATTGACTGATCATGACAGCATGGATGGAATTGCACTGGCCCAGGAAGCGGCGAAAAATCACGGGATTAAGCTCATATCTGGCGTAGAAATTTCCAGTCAGTGGTCACGTCCGGCGACCAAAAAAAGCTATGCTGTGCATATTGTGGCCTTGAATATGCAAAATCCGGCGCCGATGGTGGCACTGCTGGCCCAGCAAAAAAATATTCGTGCTGCGCGCTCCAAACAGATTTGCGAGCTACTAATTCCGCTGATTGGTGAAGATATTTATACCGATGTGATTGCCAAGGTCGATAATGTCCCGGATCGGGTGACCCGTACCCATATTGCCAAAACCCTGGTGGAAAAAGGCTATGTTAGCCGGCCGCAGCAGGCCTTTGATAAATACATTAAAGAAGGCAAAAAAGCCTATGTGAAATTTGAAGGCTTAGGGTTGGAAGACACTATTCAAGTGATTCATGCCAGTGGTGGTTTTGCGGTGCTGGCGCATCCGACCCGTTATGACCTTTCGGCGACCAATATCCGTTACCTGATTGAAATTTTCGCCAAATTTGGTGGAGATGCCGTCGAGTTACCACCGGCGATTGATCCAAGTTCTACCCGGCAGATGGTGGACCGGATGATTGCCGAGCATGGCTTAAAAGTCTCGGTCGGTAGCGATTTTCATGGTGAAAATATGCCATGGATGAAACTGGGCAATATTCCCAGCCTGAAACCGGGGCAGGTCGGAATTTGGGAAAGTTTTGTCAATCCATCACCAGCGCTGACTGCGTAAACGTGTTTCAGCATAAAAAACCTCAGCTGGGCTGAGGTTTTTTGCTTTAGAGCAGGTTATTGTCCTGTGCCTGAATCGGTGGTGGCGTTGGTTTACCTAAAGTCGAGAGTAACTCGATTTCAATGGTGCGCACCATCGCATCTAAAGGTAGGTCATTGCTTTGCGTCCCAAACGGTTCTTCAATTTCTGAACTTAGGGCATCCAGTCCCAAGAAGGTATAAGCCAGAATCCCGACCAGCAGCGGTGTCGCCAGCCCCAACGTCGAGCCCAAGCTAAACGGCAGCATAAAGCAGAAAAAGTACACGGTACGGTTTAGCAGCACTGAATAGGCAAATGGCAGCGGGGTGGTGGCAATCCGGTCACAACCGGTTTGCACCAGACTGAGTTCCATCACATGCTGGTTCATCTGGCTGTAAATAATATCGGAAATTTCACCTTCTTTTAGGGCCTGCATCAATTCCCATTGAATCAGGCTGAGGGTGTATTGCGGTGCATTGGCCTGTTGGTAAAGCTGGGTTACGGCCTGCTGGCTCATGCCACTTGTTTCTACCAGTTCGGTTGGATTGGCGGTTTGATGGCGCAGACGGTCACGCAACACATTGGCAAACACAATCACATGCTGAATCACCCGTTCCCGGCGGCCTTGGGCCAGCATCCGGCAGTCGCGGTCAAAATGGCGCGCATTGGCAATTAACATGCCCCACAGTTTGCGGGCTTCCCACCAGCGGTCATAACAGGCCGAATTTTTAAAACCAAGGAAAATCGACAGTACCACCCCAATCAGGGTAAAGCCGATCAGGGGGAAATCAGAAAAATGAAAATACCCGACATAGGACAGGCCGCCGACAATCGCCGACAGCAACATGACCACACCCAAAGGCGGTAACACCTTCGGTAAGATGGTACCTCGCCAGGAAAATAACAGCCTAAATACGCTCGGTTGGTCACGTACAATCATGTCTGGGAATCAGCTTAAGTTTTTCATGATCTTCTGTGCTGGCCGGGTTTTTGTCAATATGTTGCGCTACTTAAAATGTCGACTTGATGAGTTGATGTTCAGCAAAGGAAAAACTGCCTTCGGGAGCAATAATACAATGATCAATCAGGCGGATATCGACCAGCTGGCAGGCCTGCTGGATGCGCTGGGTCAATTGTAAATCGGCCGGTGAGGGCTGTGGCTGTCCCTGAGGATGGTTATGACTGATCACCAGCGCCGTAGTGTTTTTCTGGATGGCAAAGCGTAACAGCTGGTTGATCGAAATTTCACATGAATTGAGTGCGCCAAAAAACAGTTTCTTAAAACAGATTTTGCGCAGCTGTGCATCCAGGCACAATACTGCAAATACTTCCTGAGTTTCACCGAGCAGTTCAAAGCGTAAATAGTCCAGCAGCAGCCGGGAGGAGCTGAGTTCCAGTTTGTCCTGCTGCAAATGCTGGGCGGTATAGCGTCGGCCCAATTCCTTGACCGCCATCAGCTGGCTGTATTTACTTGGACCCATACCATGAAACTGGCTTAAATCGGGCAGGGCGGCATCAAGTACCGCATTCAGGCTGCCAAAGGCCTGTAATAAATGACGGGCCAGTTCAACGGCAGAGTACTGCTGGGAGCCGGAGCGCAGGAAAATAGCCAGCAGTTCGGCATCGGAAAGGCTGTGCGCGCCGTACTGGATCAGGCGTTCACGCGGACGCTCCTGTTCCGGCCAATGTTTAATACTGAAGTTCATTGTTATTAGACTTATTGGTGATGAATTGTTATGGATTTCGCCCAGACATGTCTTGGGAATGACAATATTTAATGCTATTGTGAGCCCCACTGCAACAGAAAGGTAAGCTGTTCGTGAGTTTTGATTTAAGTGTCATTCCTAATAAAAATATTATTGTGGGTATTACTGGCGGTATTGCCGCCTACAAAAGTGCCATTCTGGTTCGCCGTTTAAAGGACGCTGGCTTTAACGTCCGGGTGGTGATGACCGAAGGGGCACAAGCCTTTATTACACCGCTGACCTTTCAGGCGTTGTCGGGCAATCCGGTGCATACCCAGTTGCTGGACCCGGAAGCCGAGGCCGGCATGGGGCATATTGAACTGGCACGCTGGGCCGATCTGGTGCTGATTGCACCGGCCAGCTGTGACACCCTGGCCAAATTTGCCGCCGGTCTGGCAGATGACTTGTTATCGACTTTATATCTGGCCACCAGTGCCCCGGTCTGGGTGGCACCGGCCATGAATCAGCAGATGTGGGCGGCCAAAGCTACGCAGCGCAATCTGGCGACGCTGGTAGACGATGGCGTGCATGTGATTATGCCGGAATCCGGCTCACAAGCCTGTGGTGATGTCGGTCTGGGCCGTATGCCGGAGCCGGAAGAACTGGCGCGTCAGGTCACCGATTATTTCCATAAAGCGCAGCGTGCGATTGCTGAAAAATTTGGCTTACTGGCCAGCAAGCATGTGATGATTACCGCCGGGCCAACCCGTGAAGCGATTGATCCGGTACGTTATATTTCCAATCATAGTACCGGGAAAATGGGCTTTGCCCTGGCAGCAGCCTGCTATGCAGCCGGTGCCAAAGTCACGCTGATTGCCGGGCCAGTCAGTTTGGATACACCAAACGGGGTCCACCGTATTAATGTCTCTTCAGCCGTGCAGATGCTGGACACCAGTATGCAGTTACTGGATGAAGGCTGTGATGTGTTTATTGCCACCGCTGCGGTTGCCGATTACCGCGTGGCTGAAGTTGCAGAGCACAAAATCAAAAAATCTGGAGATGAACTGGATATCGCCTTAATCAAGAATCCGGATATTGTGGCGACTATCGCGCAGCAGGACAAACGTCCGTTTATGGTCGGCTTTGCTGCTGAAACGCGCAATGTCGAAGAGTATGCGGCTGGTAAACTGGTAGCGAAAAAACTGGATATGATTGCCTGCAATGATGTGTCCCGTGCGGATATTGGTTTTGCCTCTGATGAAAATGCCATGACGGTATTCTTTGCTGAAGGCTATCATCTGCCAAAACGCGATCTGGAAAAAGCCTCCAAGCAGGAAATTGCCCAGCAGCTGGTCGAAGCCATTCATGATGCCTTGCACCATGATCCGGCACAGGACGAAGCCTTCTGATCTTGTCAGAACAAATAAAAAAGCCCGCAATTGCGGGCTTTTTCGTGCTGGACTTAAACACCTTAACGCAATTAAGCCTGACCTTCTGCAGCAGCGGCTTGTGCGCGTTGCATGTTGGCTTCAAATTCAGCATCAAAGTTGATTGGCGTTAACAGCAATTGCGGGAAGCTGCCTTTGGTAACCATATCATTCACTGCTTCACGCAAGAACGGGAACAGGATATTCGGGCAGTAGGCACCCAGAATATATGGCAGACGCTCTTCTTCTACGCCATCAATCAGGAAAATACCTGCTTGAGTGACATCTACAATAAATGCTGTATCACCGGCATTGTTGGCTTGAACAACAACTTTTAAAGACACTTCAAAGTGGGTTGGATCAATCTTTTCTGCAGAAGACGACAGATTGATATTCAGTTCAGGCTGCCATTCTTTGGTAAATACTTGTGCCCCTGGAACTTCAAAAGAAATATCTTTTGTATAAATACGCTCTAATGCCAATTGTGGTTGAGCTTGTTGTTGTTCACTCATTATTTATTCCTTAAAAATATGAACAGAAAATTAACTGAAATTATGACGCCAGTAAGTCATCGAGTTTGCCTTCACGCTCAAGGGCGTAAAGTTGGTCGAAACCACCAATAAACTGCTCGTTAATGAAAATTTGTGGAACAGTACGATGGTTGGTGCGCTGCATCAGTTCAGTGCGGACTTCTGGTGCTTCGTTGGATAAATTGATTTCTTTATAGACAACGCCTTTACGCTCAAGAAGCTGTTTTGCACGTACGCAATATGGACATACAGTTGTTGAATAAATCGTTACTTCAGCCATTGCTAATCTCCTCAAGCGGATTATTTGCTTTTTACTAAAGGTAAGCCTTGTGCTTTCCAGTTACTGATCCCACCATCCAGACGATAGCTATCTGCGTGGCCTACCTGTTGCAGGGCAGTGCCGGCAATTTGACCTAAATTGCAGATAAACACCAATGGACGGTCAGCGGTTTTTAACTCTTCAATATGGCTTGAAATTTTGCTGTAAGGAATGTTGCGGCTGCCGCTGATATGGCCTTCACGGAAGTCTTTGGCATCACGTAAATCAATCAGCATGGCATTTTTGGCTTTCACCAGAATCCCTAAAGATTGTGGGGAAATTTTACGCCCGTTACGTTGGCCTTCCAAAATGAAGAATAAAACCACCAAAACTGCCAGTGTTCCAAACAAGAAGGGGTGATTCCCCATAAACTCGAACCAACGTTCCACAAGTCACCTAAATTACAATTTCAAAAATTGTCACAGAGTATAGCCTATAAATATGGTGATCAAAATCACCGCTTCAAGGGTCGGGCTGCAATTAAACTAATTTTTTTGCTGGGCTTCGTTGACTTCATCAATCAGACGTAAATAACTGTCGAGCCGGCGCGTTAAAATCTCACCCGCTGCTGCCGCCTGACGCAAGGCACATTGCTTTTCGTGCTTATGGGTACAGTTACGGAATTGACAGTGACCGAGCAGATTTTCAATTTCCGGAAAACCCTGCTGGATTTTTTCAGTCGTCAAATGCCACAGGCCAAATTCACGGATGCCCGGTGAGTCAATGAGCGCCGAACCTTCACCAAACGGAATTAAGCGGGTGGAGGTGGTGGTGTGCTGACCCAGGGCCGAGTTTTCTGAGATGATATTGGTTTTCTGCGCCGCTTCCGGCACGATGGCATTAATCAGGGTGCTTTTACCCACGCCAGACTGACCGACAAAGGCCACAGTTTCATTTTTTAAACGGTTGGACAGTTCGGTCAGATCTGCATCAGACTGGGTCTGCATCACTTCATAACCCAAATTGCGGTATTCTTGCAGTAAATCCAGAATCGGATCATTTTCGGAAAGTAGGTCGGATTTGTTCAGGATCAGCAGCGCCGGAATATTGGCATCGGCACAGGCCACCAGATAGCGGTCAATCAGACCCGGTGCTGGTTCTGGCAGCGGTGCAAACACAATCACAATCAGCGAGATATTGGCCGCTACCGGTTTGACTTTGTGGTAACGGTCCGGGCGCGTGAGCAAAGACTGACGCGGATGAATCGCGCTAATAATGCCCAGGCCGGTATTTGGATCGGCCTGCCATTTGACCCGGTCACCGGTGACCAGCAATTCCAGGTTGGTGCGGGTATGACAGCGCCAGATGCTGCCCAGTTCAATCGGTTTCCAGAACGGTTCAGGTTCACCTTCAGCCACCACGGGTTTTTCAGGATGCTGCTCCGGCATGGAGAGGGCTTGTACTTCCAGTTGGCGTCCATAATGCTGCACCACCAGACCTTCCAGATCATTGGAGCTGTCTATCTCTTCCTGCCGGGTTTGCTGCTGTTTCTGAATGCGGCGTTGTTGCTGTTCAGTCAGGCGACGCTTACGAATTAAAGCCATTCATATCCTAAAAAAACCATGAAATCTGGAGTGCAAAAATAGCATGAAGCACGGGCAGAATGACACCCAAGAACACAGAAATTTGCTACTATAGCCGTTTTTAAGACGAATAAGATTGCACATTTATGAGCAGCACGCCTGATACCCGCTTAATTTGGATTGACCTGGAAATGACAGGTTTAGATACCGATAATGATCAGATTATTGAAATTGCCACCATTGTGACAGACGATCATTTAAATATTCTGGCGGAAGGTCCGGTACTGGCCGTGCATCAATCAGATCGTATTTTAAATGCCATGGATGAATGGAACACACGTCAGCATGGTCAGTCTGGCTTAATTGAGCGCGTACGTCGCAGTAAACTGAGTGCGCAGGATGCCGAGCAGCAAACTTTAGAGTTTCTGAAAAAATGGGTCAATCCAAAAACCTCGCCGATGTGCGGTAACTCGATCTGTCAGGACCGTCGCTTTTTACACCGGTTAATGCCGGAGCTGGAGCAGTTCTTCCATTACCGTAATCTGGATGTATCTTCTGTTAAAGAACTGGCCAAACGCTGGCGTCCGGAAATTATGAGCGGCTTAAAGAAAAATGCTTCTCACCTGGCCATGGATGACATCCGTGACTCGATTGCCGAGCTGAAATACTATCGTGAATATTTCTTTATTATGAATAAATAAGTATCTGCTCATCATCCATCTATTTGCACTGTGGGGACGAGCGTATCCACAGCGCTTAAGAAGAGGCTTTGGGCCTCTTTTTTTATCTCTATCGTTTTTCATTTGCTGTTATTCGGATGTGATCCAGAGATATTACCCGTTATAAAGATGTAATCTTTTTGGTGATTATTTAGACAGGATGCAGCTGCGCGCTTATGATAGGAGCAATGAGTATTTCAAAACCCATTTGCCGCAATAATCGGAGTACCTTAAATCATGCAAAGTAATAACCCGATCCTGACACGCGTTGAGGTGTCGAGTGATTATGCCCAGCCGATGAGCGTGCAGGGAGCAATCCAAAAATCTGTCCTGCTGACTTTAATTGCCGCCGTGGTGGGCATCGGCCTGTTTTTCTACAGTTTCCTGACCGCCAATCTTTCTATTGCCTATGCTGGCGCAATTGTCGGTGCCATTGGCGGACTGATTCTGGCTTTGGTGGCCACCTTTAAGCCAAATACAGCGCGCACGCTGGCCATTCCCTATGCGCTGTTTGAAGGGGCCTTTCTGGGCGGGATTTCAGTGATCTTCCAGTTGCAGTTTCCGGGTGTGCCATTACAGGCCTTGCTGGCTACCTTTGTGACCACATTGGTGATGTTTGTGCTGTATCGTACTCGGGTAATTCGCGCCACTGAAAAATTTAAGGCGGTGGTGATGTCGGCCTCAATTGCGATTGCGATGGTGTTTGTGGTGCAAATCTTTCTGAGTCTGGCCTTGGGGTCGAGTATTCCTTATCTGTTTGAAAGCAACTGGCTTGGAATTGGCTTTGCAGCATTTGTGGCCGTGATTGCCTCTTTAAACTTGATTTTAGACTTTGATCTGATTGAAACCGGCGCGGCACAAGGCGCACCGAAAAGCATGGAATGGCTGAGTGCCATTGCCTTATTGGCTACCTTGGTCTGGATGTATTATTCCTTCCTGCGTTTGCTGGGCTTATTGCAAAGCAATGATTAACTTCCCGGCATTTATCGACATTAAAATCGCGCAACCTTTGCGCGATTTTTACTTTCTTCGGAGGAATTGAAAAAAAGGCGCATTATGCAATTTCCGAATTGGCTCAGAATTGGCATGATACTGCAAAATCAATATGAGTGAGATTCACATGGCACAAGGACTATTAGCGGGTAAACGCTTTTTAATCGCGGGTATTGCGAGTAAATTATCCATTGCATTTGGTGTTGCTCAGGCTTTACATCGTGAAGGTGCAGAGCTGGCTTTTACCTATCCGAATGAAAAATTGAAAAAACGTGTGGATGAATTTGCAGAACAGTTTGGTTCTAAAATTGTTCTTCCTTGTGATGTTGCGGTAGATGCTGAAATTGAACAGGTCTTTGTCGATCTTGCTCAACATTGGGATGGTCTGGATGGCGTGGTGCATTCAATTGGTTTCGCACCAGCCCATACCTTAGATGGTGACTTTACTGATGTGACCGACCGTGAAGGTTTTAAAATTGCGCATGACATCAGCGCCTACAGCTTTGTTGCGATGGCGCGTGCCGCAAAACCATTATTACAGGCGCGTCAAGGCTGTTTATTAACCCTGACTTATCAGGGTTCTGAGCGTGTAATGCCAAACTACAACGTGATGGGCATGGCCAAAGCTTCGCTTGAAGCAGGGGTGCGTTATTTAGCCTCTAGCCTGGGTGCTGAAGGCATTCGTGTTAATGCCATTTCTGCCGGTCCAATCCGTACATTGGCTGCGTCAGGAATTAAATCATTCCGTAAGATGTTAGATGCCAATGAAAAAATTGCTCCATTAAAACGTAATGTCACCATTGAAGAAGTGGGCAATGCCGCATTATTCCTGTGCTCACCTTGGGCCAACGGGATTACCGGTGAAATTCTGTATGTAGATGCTGGCTTTAATACCGTGGGTATGAGCGCTGCCATGATGGACGCCGAATAAGTCGGAATGTTTCAACCTGCGCCGGCTTTTTATCGGATAGTTACATATTGATAAACAAGCGGCCGGGTTGAAGCGATGT
>ERZ1023263.172-NODE-172-length-20190-cov-16.564589_pt1 | contig 20190 bp, 17 predicted proteins | sample MGYA00380461_ERZ1023263 | MGnify/ENA primary metagenome ERZ1023263 (study PRJEB33173, sample SAMEA4830316) | metagenome | study: EMG produced TPA metagenomics assembly of the PRJEB25223 data set...
CCTCAAAAATACCCAAGAAAAAGCCAGTCAATCTCTTAACTGACTGGCATTACAAAGTAAGCAAAGGCTTTTGTTGAGCAGACATGACGTCCCTGTCACGCTGCTCAACAGGCGACGTCCCTGTCGCCATCACATATCTACTTTTTTTGAGTGATCGGCTGAAAACGTCAGCTACTGATAAAACTCAGTAACAAAGACAATTTATCATTCTTAATAGTGGTCATAATACATTGTCGTATCATAAACTTCCTAGCCACTCGCCAAAGGAATCCCAAAATGCCCAGCCTATTTATCGTCATGTTAGGCGGTCGTCATGCCCGTGCCAATACCGAAGTGCATGATGTGGTGCTTGCCGTGGGTAACACGCTGGAAGAGACTTTCCCTCAGCTAAGACAGGCCTGGTTTGGTGAGCAGCAAGGCTTACATATTGATGCCTGGGCGCAAATCAATGGGGTGGAATTTGAAGGCCAACAATATCAGCTGCAATTTAGTAATTCGGCCCCGAATCAGGCGAATGAAAAACTCTGGCTGATTCATTTAGGCGGCTACGATGCGCGTGAGTTTGGTGAATTGCATCGCTATGTTCTGGTGGTTGCGCAAAATGCCATGGTCGCCAAACAGCGCGGCAAGGCGTATTTTGCAGCGCATTGGCAAAAACAACATACGGATCGCGTGCTTGATGTTGATGATTGTATTGCCATTGATCAGGTGCATGGCCGTTATGTGCAGCTGGTGGCGGGGGAGTTTGCCGGAAACCGCTGGGAAAATACCTATTTGCCTGTTTCAGCGTCCTGACTGCAGCAGACTTCAGTGATCTCTCGGTTTGGATATTGTGAAAGAAAAGAATCTATGTTTTTGTTATTGTTTAGATAAAATAATCTTATTTTTATTTTTTTGGCCAGATTTTATAGGCATAATAAAGCGGTAGCTACAGTGTCTCAAACCACATGGAATGCCGTACATGGATTTAATACAACAGAATGGACAGCCACGTTACGGACGTTTTAAACAATTACCGACCAGTATCCAATACCATCATTATCAATATAAAAGCCCCTATGGCGATGTGCTGACTGGATGGCGTAAACGGTTAAAATATAAAAAGTTTAAATTTTGTTGTATTCAACACGAGCACTACACCATCGGCCTGGCCATTGTCGATATTGCCTGGGCGGGGCATGGTTTTGTCTATATTTACAATCATTTGACCGGCGAAGTTCTGGAATGGGATGCAATCAGTTTTCTGGCCCGGCATACGGTGTTGGATGAGCAGCCGCTGTTTAATCACAGTCATTTCCATAAAGCCGGCTATCAGCTAGATATCCAGCATGCCAATGGGGTGCGTTATATCCGGGTGACGAAATACGGCGAACTGCGCCTGAGTGCACGGATTTTCTGTGCCGGTACCGATCCATTAAGCATGTGCAGTCCGAATGGGATTAATGGCTGGACCTATACCCAAAAGCTGACCACACTTGGTTGTGAGGGTTTTTTTATCAACAAGCAGGGACACACCATCCAGTTTAATGACAAAACCTTTGTGTCTCTGGATGATACCTGTGGCTTTTTACGCCCGGAGACGGCCTGGTTCTGGTTGTCCTGTAATTTCTGGGATACCCAGAACAAGCGGGTGGGCATTAATCTGGCTTCTGGTGTCAATGAAAGCTTTGGCAATGAAAACTGCCTGTGGGTCAATGGTCGCCTGTATCCGCTGGCAGATGTGTTATTTGAGCAGCAGTCAGAGCATCAGTGGAATATTGTCTCGCTGGATCAAAGTCTGAACTTGACCGTAACCACCGGATGGCGCCGTTATGAAAATCTGAACCTGCGGCTGGTGGGCAGCCAGTTTAGCCAGTGGCAGGCCAAAGTCAGTGGCACCATTGTGCAGGATGATCAGGAAATTGTGTTCCTGAATGAATATGCCTTGCTGGAACAGCATTATGCCAAATGGTAAGGGTTAGTCGCTGATTTTCATCTTTAACATAATTCTGTATCTCCTCCACCGAATAAAAAAGCTGAACCTGAGATTCAGCTTTGTTTTTTGAAATCAACCGTAACTGGGACTTAATCTTTTCCTGCCTGCCAAAAGGCTTCACCCGCCTGAATTGGATCGTTGGTCTGTTCCAGAGTGTTAATCCAGACTTCATACTGGGCAATAATCGGATGCTGGCTCGGATGAAAATCTTTTTTAAACCAGTCCTTATACAGCCGACCCATCCGGGTTAAAGTGCCTTTTTTACCAAAGAACCACGGCAAGCCTTTGGCATTCAGTTGCAGGCGTTGCCACAGGCTAAAGCCATCCTGTTTTAACATGATATTGGCCCGATAAATGGTAAAACCAAACATCAGGAAGGTGGTCCAGACCAGCGCGAAATGCCGCATCGCTTCAGATACCTGGGCCACATCGCGCATGACATCAAAAGCCACATCCCGATGTTCCATTTCCTCAATCGCATGCCAGGCAAATAAGGCGCGTACATAAGGATGTGCCTCTGCCAAAGTCGAACGATGCGCATAAAAGGTTTCGGCCATAAGTGCGGTCAGGTGCTCGGCCGCTGCCGTGGTGGCAATATTGTATTCCGGTGAGCGTTTTTCCAGTTCAAATTTAAAAATCCGGTTGAGCTGGCGGATAAACTGGTCTACCGGCATGCCCTGATTTTTCATCAGCTGGTTCATTTTGTCATGCGCGATGCCATGCTGGGCTTCCTGGCGGATAAAGTCGGCCACGCGTTGCTGCAGTTCTGGCTGCTGAATCTGCTCGCGATACAAACGTACCGATTGAATAAAATAGCGTTCACCATCGGGAAAGGTCAGGCTTAAAGCATCAAACATGCGGGTCAGAAAAGGATCGCCGCCAAACCAGAAGCGCGGAATTTCTTCCAGCTTAAAGTCGAGATTGCTGCGTACCACGGGTTGCGCCTGATATTGGACTATGGCATTCATCTTGTTTTACTTCATCTAGTCGTTCATGTTTGCAGTATGTCTGGCTTTAGTGCGTTTGTTTTGACAAGTCTTGCCAGTTTTTATACATTTTACGCCATAGTGAAAATAAGAAATGTCAGGAATGACGATTTACAATAGTGATATCCAGATTCCAAACGGCTATGTGTATTTGTGGCAGTCTTATCTGCAGACACAGGGCTTGCAGCCAGAACAGCTGCAGTTGCCAGACAGCCTGCAGCAGTATGTACAACATGTGCTGAGTTTGCCGATTGATGGCCAATCTTCCTGTCAGGCTTTTATTGCGCTACTGGAACAGACCCGAAAGCAATTGAACTCGGCCTATCTGGTGTTTGAGCTGGCGCGTTTTATCCGGCCGGAACATTTTGGTGTGCTCGGCTATATGGCTTCGCGCAGTAACAGCGTGGCCGAAGCCTTGCAGTATATTGCCCAGTTTAGCCGGCTGGTGATTGATGCCAACGAAGCCGTACCGATGCAGATTCAGCAGCAGGATGATCTGCTGATTGTGTCCTGGCCGAATCCGCATGATCAGAGCACGCTGATTCACGAAATCACCTTTGCCTGTATGTTGCAGCTGGCCCGGCAGATGTTTGAGGCCGACCATTTCCCCTTGCGCCGGGTTCATTTTGCCCATGCGCCGCAAACAGCACTGTATCAGTATCAAAAGTTTTATGGTTGTGACGTGCTGTTTGACCAGCCCGATTATCAGCTGGTACTGAGCATTGACAGCTTGCAGTTACAACCACAGCAGCCTGATCCAACATTAATCGGGATTTTAAAAAAGCGGGCCGAGGAGGCGATGGCGGCCAAACCTTTGCTGGAAGGGGTAGACCAGAAATTGCGCCATCTGATTGCCGATTATTTACGCCTGCGGCAACAGGCACCAAAGCTGGATGAACTGGCCGTCGAACTGTGTATGTCTAGCCGCACCTTGCAGCGTCAGCTCGGTGAGCGGGGAACTTCATTTAAACAGCTGCTGGATAGTGAACGGATCAAACGCTGTGAACTGCTGTTACAGCAAAAACTGAGTCTGACCGAGATTGCAAACCAGCTCGGTTATTCTGATCAGTCGGCTTTGGCCCGTGCCTATAAAGCGCATTGCGGTCAGACCTTAACGGAGCGGCGGCGGATACAGCATCAGCAGCAGCCAGCCAATAAAAAAGCGGCTAAATAGCCGCTTGGAACAATTAAAAAGTACGGTTTAAGCCGTGCGCAGTTGGGGAAAGCGCAAGGCAATGGTGGCAATCGCAAAAATCGCCAGCACCCAGCAATAATAGACACTGCCAATTAGCTCTACCGGTGACATTTTGGCAATCGAGCAGGCCAGCAATAACTGGGCACCATAAGGGATCAGGCCTTGTACCACGCAGGAGAAAATATCTAGCAGGGCCGCGGCACGTTTCGGATCGACGCCATATTCCTGAGCCACTTCACGGGCCATATCTCCGGACAGGATAATCGCCACAGTATTGTTGGCCACAAACAGGTTGGAAAACACCACTAAAAAGCTAATGCCCAGCTCACCGGCACGTTGCGCGCCGACTTTAAACAGGCGCGTCAGCCTGTAGATGCGTTGAATCAGCCATTCCAGGCCACCTTCTTTTTGCATAATGGCCGATAAGCCGCCAAGGAACATCGACAGCAGCGCCACTTCAAACATGCCGACAAAACCGTCATAAATAGCACCATTCAGCTTGAGCAGATCAAACTCGGGCAGCATCAGCAGTCCCATCAGCGCTGAGAGTAAAATCCCGATGGTTAATACTGCCAGTACATGTAGGCGGGAAAAGGCCAGCCCAAATACCGCGACATAAGGCAAAATCAGCCAGGCATTATAGTCCTGATAGGCAATGGCTTGGGTATTCTGGTTGAGCAGCATATAAACCAGCAGTGTGATCAGTGCGGCCGGTACGGCAATCCAGACATTGACCTTGAACTTGTCACGCAGCTGTACTTTCTGGCTGCTGGTGGCGGCAATGGTGGTGTCGGAAATCATCGACAGGTTATCGCCAAACATGGCACCGCCCACCACCGCACCAATGGTATAGACCGTGGCAATTTGCGTAGCCTCGGAAAAACCAAAAGCAATGGGTGCACAGGCTGCAATGGTGCCCATCGAGGTGCCCATGGCGGTGGCGACAAAGGCTGAAATCAGAAACAGCATTGGTAGTACAAATTCCGGCGGGATGATGGATAGACCCAGCTGTACCGTGGCATTGACACTGCCAATCGCGCCACTGGTGCTGGCAAAGGCACCGGCCAGCATAAACACCATAAACATCAGGATCAGGTTGGGATGGCTGGCGCCCTGCAAAAATTCTTCAATGGCCCGGTTCAGCTGACCACGATAGAGCAATAATGCCAGGATAATGGCAGGAATAGCGGCCACCGGTGCCTTGATTTGATAGAAGGCAAACTCAGTGCCAATCAGCGAGTGGTAAATGCCACTGCCTAAAAAAATGGCTAAAAATACAATAAGGGGCAACAGCGCAAGCCCGCGAGCATGCACTTTTGCCTGGGAGTCGGAAATCATAGAAATAAGAAAAGTCTGAAAACGGCGCTAGTATAAAGCAGCTTTTGCTATTTCTGAAAACTTTAAATGTAAATGCTAACTGTCCTATTTTTATCATCTTTTTTGCCTGGCTATTGGGTTTTTCTAACTGCTTGAGATTGCTGGGAATAGCAAAATTAGGCATCTTTGATCATTGAGAAAAAAACCGAAATATCGGTAAATGTAGCTTTCGGGTTGTTCTGGAATTCGCACTTTGCTAATGAAATCTGGCATCGACCAGCTGTGCTCTGTTCAATGAGCAAAAAATAGCGTTACAATGCGATGTCCTGTATTTCGACAATAGCAACTTATCAGTTTTGAATTATTCAAGGAAAGCACAGCCCTATGTCACGTTTAGCCACCCGATTTGCACAGTTGAAATCTCAACAGCGTAAGGCCCTCGTATCTTATGTCATGGCAGGTGATCCACAGCCACAGGTAACGGTACCGCTGTTACATCAAATGGTTGCGGCGGGTGTAGATGTGATTGAGCTTGGACTGCCATTCTCTGACCCGATGGCCGATGGCCCAGTCATTGCCTTGGCTGCAGAACGTGCATTGGCAGGGGGAACCAATACCCTCGATGCACTGAATATGGTCAAGGAATTCCGTCAAAAAGACACTGAAACACCAGTGGTTCTCATGGGCTATTTAAATCCGGTTGAAGTCATTGGCTACCAGAAGTTTGTCGCCTATGCGCATGAATGTGGGGTAGATGGTGTCTTGTTGGTGGACTTGCCGCCAGAAGAAGCTGCCGATTTAGACCAGATCTTGCAGCAGTACGACATGGACCAGATTTTCCTGCTGGCACCGACCTCCACCGATGAGCGTATCCAGCATGTAGTGAAACAGGCCAGCGGCTTTATTTACTATGTGTCGCTCAAAGGCGTAACTGGTGCAGCCACTTTAGATGTTTCTGAAGCGGCGCAGCGTATTGAGAAAATCAAGGCCGTGACCGATGTACCGGTCGGTGTCGGTTTCGGTATCAGTGATGCGGCATCTGCCAAAGTCATGGGTGCCGTGGCAGATGCAGTCATTGTCGGCAGTGCTTTCGTAAAACAGTTTGCCAATCTCGAACCAGAACAAGCCGTGATTGAAACGGTTAATAAAGTCAAGGAGCTTCGAGCCGCGCTCGATGAGTTAGTATGAGTCAAGAAGTCAAGCCAGGGAAAATCTTAAGCCCAATTACGCCGTGGACAGAACGCGGCGTACCGGGAATCAATGTACCGGATGAGCAGCAAGCCTTAAAGGCGACATTCACTGAACCAACCATCGAATGTCCGGAATGTCATGCACTGGTGACTCGTACAGCCATGTCTTTCAATGCCTATGTCTGCCCGCAATGTGACGAGCATTTACGCATGAAAGCGCGTGACCGTTTAACCTGGTTCCTCGATCAGGTCGATGCCGAACTGGGTCAGGAATTTTCTGCCAAAGATCCACTGAAATTTGTGGACAGCAAGCCGTATCCGGACCGTATGGCCGAAGCACAAAAGAAAACCGGTGAAACTGAAGCTTTACTGGTCATGCAAGGTTTATTAAAAGGCGTGCCGGTAACCACCTGTGCTTTTGAATTTGACTTTATGGGCGGCTCTATGGGCACGGTGGTCGGTGACCGTTTTGTGCTTGCAGCGGAACGTGCCATTCAGCAACGTCAGCCGTTAATCTGCTTTGCAGCATCGGGCGGTGCGCGTATGCAGGAAGGCATGCTGTCTTTAATGCAGATGGCGCGTACTTCAGCAGCCATCCAGCGTTTAAAAGAAGCGGGCTTACCATATATCGTGGTCTTAACCCATCCGGTATATGGTGGCGTAACGGCATCGTTGGCAATGTTGGGTGATGTTCATCTGGCAGAACCAAAAGCCATGATTGGCTTTGCCGGTAAGCGTGTAATTGAGCAAACCGTACGTGAAAAACTGGATGAACCGTTCCAGCGCGCGGAATACCTGCTTGATCATGGTGTGGTCGATCAGATTGTTCATCGTCATGCATTACGTGATACTGTATATCGCATTGTCACGAAACTGATGAATTTGTCTTGAATACAGCACCACTTGCAACCGACTCTTTAGAAACATGGCTCAATTATTGGAGCCATGTTCACGTTACAGGGATTGATTTAGGTCTGGAACGGGTGATTCCTGTGGCTGAAAAGCTGGGCGTCACTCACCCGGACGCAAAAGTGTTTACCGTCGCGGGCACCAATGGCAAAGGTTCAACCACCACCACTTTGGCCGCAATTTTAAATGCTCAAGGTTATCAGGTGGGGCTGTATCAGTCACCGCATATTTACCGTTTTAATGAACGGGTCAAACTTGGCGGGGTCGAAGTCGATGACCAGCAACTGATTGAGGCCTTTGTACAGGTCGATCAGGCGCGTCGTGACTGCAATTTAAGTTTATCGTTTTTTGAAGCCACCACGCTGGCGGCCTTTGTCATTTTTAAACAGCAGGCCTGTGATGTCTGGGTGCTGGAAGTTGGTTTGGGCGGCCGTCTGGATGTGGTCAATGTGGTACATCCCGATGTTGCCGTGATTACCAATATCGGGCTGGATCATACCGACTGGCTGGGCGATACCATTGAAAAAATTGCCTTTGAAAAAGCCGGCATCATCCGCCCGAATATTCCGGTGATCTTTGGTGGCGTGCAGGAATTACCGCAAGCCATTCAGGACAAGGCAGCACAGTGTCAGGCCTCACTGTATGTCGCCAATCGTGATTATTTTTATCGCACCGCTGCAGATGGCCAGTCCTGGTTATTTGCCAGCAGTGGCAGCACCTTGAAATTACCGCTTGGCACGCTGGCGCTGGAAAATATATCGACCGCAGTTGCCGCCGTGTTACTTAGCGGTCTGAACATCCAGCAGCAGGCGATTGCCGAAGGCATCCAACAGGCCCAGCTCCCGGGCCGTTTTGAAATTCGCCAGATTGCCGGCAAGACCGTAATCTTTGACGCCGGGCACAATCCGCACGGTGTAGAGTTTTTGTTAAAGCAATTGCGAAATTATTTAAATTACAATAAACAGTACACCGAAGTGATCAGTGTGTTTTCCATGCTGGCCGATAAAGATGTGAATTCTGTCGTTGCCTTATTGAAAGAACATGTTTTAATGTGGAAAATTGCACAATTAAATGTTCCTCGTGCGGCAGACATCACACAACTGGATGCGGCTCTCGAGGGCGAAACAGTACAGCACTTTGATAGTGTTCAATTAGCTTTTAAATCAGCGCTGGATGAAACGAACAATAATCAGCTGATTTTGGTATGTGGATCATTTCATACCTTAGAAGCGGTATGGGAGTATTTGGAAGAATGTCAATGAATAACAAACAGCGCTGGATGGGCGGCGTTGTTTTATTGGGTGGTGGTGTGTTATTGGCAGCATTACTCCTGAAAGGCCAAGAAGAAATACATCAAAATAATGTCAAAACGCCAGAACGGGTCGAACAGTTACAGCAAAATACTGCGCCTGAAGCCGAAATGATTCAGCTACAACCGTTAACGGTAGATGTAGAAACTGAAAAACGTCTGCTGGAAGAGCAGCGCCGTGCTCGTGAAAAAGCCGTGGCCGAACAGGAAGCGCGTGCAGCTGAATTCCTGGCCATGCAGCAGCAGGCAGAAGCTGAAGCCGCCCGTAAGGCTGCAGAAGAATATGCGGCCTTAAATGCGCTACGTAATGGCCAGCAGCAAAGTTCCGACAATATTCCGCCAGAACTGGTCGAAGATGAACAGGCCAAACAAAAACGTCTGGCTGAAGAAAAACTGGCTGCCCAGAAAAAGCTGGAACAGCAAAAAGCAGCTGAAGCCAAAAAAGCTGCCGAGCAGAAAGCGGCCCAGGAACGTACTGCTGCCGAGAAAAAAGCAGCAGAACAAAAAGCTGCGGAAGAAAAACGTTTAGCCGAAGAGAAGCGTCAGGCAGAAGCCAAACGCAAGGCTGCTGAACAGAAAGCTGCAGAAGAGAAGCGCAAAGCTGAAGAAAAACGTCAGGCAGAAGCCAAACGTAAAGCCGAAGAAGAAGCCAAAAAGAAAGCTGAAGCCGAGAAAGCACGTAAACTGCTGGAAGGCGAAGATGATGGCAAACAGTGGATGGTGCAGGTGGCACTGGCAGCCAATGAAGCCAATGCCGATGCACTGGCCGCGCGCTTAAAAGCCAAAGGCTATAAAGTCACCAAGAGTCCAACCTCTAAAGGGATCCGGATTATGGTGGGGCCATCCAAAGACCGTGAAAGTGCCGATGCAGCACGCAAGAAAATTGCAGCAGATGCCAGCCTGAACATGAAATCGGCCTGGGTGATTGACTGGGTGCCGTTAGACAAGCGCAATTAGTCGCCAAGTACCCTTCGGCATCTGGCCTTGAGTTTTAATCTGATGGATTCGACAGCTGCTGTCGAATCCATTTTATATTTTCAGGGTGAAATAACGCTTCAATATTGACCCAGATCGGATGGAAGCCAAAGCCACCATATTTCATTTCCGCCAGCGCCTGTTCAACTGGCCAGTGTTCGAAAATAATCCGGTACATGGCTACACTGGCTCCGGTCCGGTCTGCACCGTGATAACAATGGATTAGCACTTTTTGCTGTTGGGCTTTGGCCATTTGAATCTGCTGCATCACCTGCAGTAAATCTTCCCGGTTCATGGCCCAGGTGTGTATCGGCAGATGCACCAGTTGCAATCCATGCTGCTGCAGCAGTTCGGTGTCTATAGCTTTGGGACGCAGATTAATCACCACATCAATATCATGCTGTTATAACAGCGCTGCCAGTTGCTGGTCGGGCTGTTCACTGCGAAACAGCACTGGACTGACCTGATAAAAATTGTGCTGTGTATCCAGTGGTTGTGCCCAGCCAGAAGGGCGGTGCTGCTCGGGGAGGGCCGGTGTGGTCATACAGCCCGTGCAACAAATGCAGGTTAAGACAAGGGCAAGCAGATTTTTTGGCATATTTTTCTAATAGGTCGTGCTGGACCATCTGAGCGTAGCACGGCTTAGGGGGACTGATCCTGCACCATTCAAAATGCCCGTCCGAAGACAGGCATGCAGGAAGATGAACGGACATTAATCTATTTAGTCACGATTCGGCTGCGGGGTTAAACGCAGGTAGGGTTTCACTGCGGTATAGCCTTTCGGGAAACGCTGTTTTAATTCGGCTTCATCTTGTAGTGAAGGCACAATCACCACATCTTCACCCTCTTGCCAGTTAGCCGGGGTAGCAACCTTATAATTGTCGGTCAGTTGCAGAGAGTCGACCACACGCAAAATTTCATGGAAGTTACGCCCGGTAGAAGCCGGATAGGTAATAATCAGGCGGACTTTTTTATTCGGGTCAATAATCACCAGTGAGCGTACGGTCAGGGTTTCGCTGGCATTGGGATGAATGAAATCATACAGCGTCGATACTTTACGGTCCTGATCGGCAATAATCGGAAAATTCACGCTGGTGTTCTGGGTTTCGTTAATGTCATTAATCCAGCCTTTGTGTGACTCGACATCATCGACCGACAGGGCAATGGCTTTCACGCCGCGTTTTTCAAATTCCTGTTTTAATTTTGCAGTATAGCCCAGCTCGGTGGTGCAGACCGGAGTGTAGTCGGCAGGATGTGAAAACAGGATGCCCCAGCTGTCACCGAGAAATTCATAAAAGTTCAGGAGGCCTTCGCTTGATTCCTGGCTAAAGTCGGGTGCGGTGTCGCCTAATCTTAAACTCATTTTAATTGCCTCATATCGTTGTTGTATTGGGGGATGGAATTGACTATGGCGCAATTCTTTTAGCATTGAAAATACTTTTTTTGTAATTCTTTATGAATATATTGAATAAGTGATTGAATGAAATGCTGAAAAAACATGCAGTCATATTGTCATGCTGTGACTATATCATCCGGTTAAAATTTGCTACATTATCTTGCCTTAGCTTCGCTGTACGGATAGAAATCATCAGAATTTTTTGATGGGTTGTGTGCAAAACCCTTGTACTTCAAATTTCTAGCACCATAATAACGACTGAGAACAAATTATTCTTTTGACAAGCAAGATTTAGAGAGTCTATTCATGTTGGCAAGTCTGATCGGAGGAATCTTCGGTACCAAAAATGAGCGCGAACTCAAACGCATGCGTAAAATCGTAGACAAGATTAATGCGCTCGAGCCGACGATATCAGCCTTAAGCGATGCAGACTTATCTGCAAAAACCGAAGAATTCAAACAACGATATAACAAGGGTGAAAGTCTAGATAAGTTATTGCCAGAAGCGTTTGCAGTCTGCCGTGAAGCCGGGAAACGGGTCATGGGCATGCGCCATTATGATGTACAGCTGATCGGTGGTATTACCCTGCACGAAGGTAAAATTGCAGAAATGCGTACCGGTGAAGGTAAAACCTTAATGGGTACTCTGGCCTGTTACCTGAATGCTTTAAGTGGTGAAGGCGTACACGTGATTACCGTGAACGACTACCTGGCGCAGCGTGATGCCGAACTCAACCGTCCACTCTTTGAATTTCTGGGTTTAAGCATCGGGATTATTTATTCCATGCAGGACCCGACTGAAAAAGCGCAAGCCTATCGTGCCGATATTACTTACGGAACCAACAACGAATTTGGTTTCGACTATTTGCGTGACAACATGGTGTTCTCACTGGCAGAGAAAAAGCAGCGTGGTCTGACCTATGCCATTATTGATGAGGTCGACTCGATCCTGATTGATGAAGCACGTACTCCACTGATTATCTCGGGGCAGAGCGAAGACTCATCACAGCTGTATGCGGCCATTAATACTATTCCGCCTAAACTGCATCCGCAAAAAGAAGAGAAAGTGCCAGATGGCGGTCACTTCTGGATTGATGAAAAACAGCGTTCGGTTGAAATGACCGAAGTGGGTTATGAAACCGTCGAAGATGAACTGATTCAGATGGGACTGTTGGCAGAAGGGGAAAGCCTGTATTCTGCTTCCAACCTGAATCTGGTACATCACGTGTCTGCAGCCATTCGTGCCCATTTCCTGTATCAGCGCAATGTGCACTACATCATCCATGATGGTGAAGTGATTATTGTCGATGAAAACACCGGCCGTACCATGCCAGGTCGTCGCTGGTCTGAAGGTCTGCATCAGGCGGTTGAAGCCAAAGAAGGTCTGGAAATCCAGCCGGAAAACCAGACTCTGGCCACCACCACCTTCCAGAACTACTTCCGTCTGTACAAAAAACTGTCCGGGATGACCGGTACAGCGGATACTGAAGCTGCGGAAATGAAAGAAATTTATGGTCTGGATGTGGTGATTATTCCAACCCACCGTCCAATGATCCGTCAGGACCATAACGATTTAATCTATTTAAATCGTGAAGGCAAATACAACGCAATTATTCAGGAAATCATGCGTGTGCAGGAATCCGGTGTCGCGCCGATCCTGATTGGTACTGCCACCATTGAAGCCTCAGAAATCCTGTCGGACAAACTGAAAGCGGCCGGTATTCATCATGAAGTCTTGAACGCCAAACAGCACGAACGTGAAGCCGATATTATTGCCCAAGCCGGTGCACCACGTGCGGTGACTATTGCCACCAACATGGCGGGTCGTGGTACCGATATTCTGCTGGGTGGTAACTGGAAAGCCTTGCTGGCCAAAATTGAAAACCCGACTCAGGAAGATGAACAACGTCTGAAAGAAGAATGGGACCAGAACCATGACGCGGTCCTGGCCTCAGGCGGTTTACATATTATTGGTTCTGAACGTCATGAATCGCGCCGTATTGATAACCAGCTGCGTGGTCGTGCCGGCCGTCAGGGTGACCCGGGTGTGTCGCGTTTCTATCTGTCCCTTGAAGATGACCTGATGCGTATTTTCGCCGGTGATCGTGTGGTGGCCATGATGCGTGCCATGGGCCTGAAAGAAGATGAAGCCATTGAACACAAAATGGTGTCACGTTCGATTGAAAATGCCCAGCGCAAAGTTGAAGCACGTAACTTCGATATCCGTAAGAACCTGTTGAAATACGATGACGTCAACAATGAACAGCGTAAGATTATTTACTCACAGCGTGATGAAATTCTTGCGGCAAACTCATTGCAAGATTACATCGAAGAAATGCACCGTGAAGTGATTCAGGGCGTGATTGCCAACTATGTGCCACCAGAGTCGATTCATGATCAGTGGGATATTGACGGTCTGGAGCAGGCGTTACGTGAAGATCTGGCTTTAGATCTGCCAATTAACCAATGGTTAGAAGAAGATCGCCGTCTGGATGAAGAAGGTCTGGTCGAACGTATTTCTGATGAATTGGTGGCACGTTATAGTGGCCGCCGTCAGCAAATGGGTGATGAATCTGCAGCGATGCTGGAGCGTCACTTTATGCTCAACTCGCTGGATCGTCACTGGAAAGATCATCTGGCAGCAATGGATTACTTGCGTCAAGGCATTCATTTACGTGGTTATGCGCAAAAGAATCCGGAGCAGGAATACAAGAAAGAAGCCTTTAACCTGTTTGTAAATATGCTCGCTGTGATCAAGTCTGATGTCGTGACTGACTTGTCTCGCGTACACGTACCAACAGCTGAAGAACTGGCTGAACTTGAAGCACAGAAACAGGCACAAGCCGAGGCGATGCAGCTGAATCTGTCTCATGCCGATGTGGACAGTCTGACCGGTGAAACTTTCGAAGCCGATGCGCAGCAGGCAACCCCGACCGAAGCGGTGTTTACCCCGCCGGCAAGCCGTAATTCACCATGCCCATGTGGTTCAGGTCTGAAATACAAGCAGTGTCACGGCAAAATCTAAACCATTCAAACATCTGGCAAAAAGCAGAATTCCGATTCTGCTTTTTTTATTCCGCTAAGTGTTTGAATAGTTTTGCAAGATGTGAATACAGATTGCAGTGCAGGAAATTAAATGGTATTTAGTTGCACATTGCACACCGAAAAGTGGAAAACACAATGAAAAAAGTATTACAACCTTTATTGATTGTTGCTTTAGCAACGCCTGCTTTGGCTTTTGCCAACACCCAAACCACCACACCGGCAAAAGTTCAAGCCGCGGTCGGTGTAAGCACCACGCAAGCAGTGGTCAATAATGATCAGGTGACGGTTGCAAGCCCACGTACCGGTATCCGTTATACTTTTGCCAACCCGAATAAACGTCCGATTGTGCTGCAGACTGCAGCTATTGCACCGGCCAATGCCGCTAATGCTGACCGGATTGTTGCTTCTAACCCGGCACTTTCTGAGGAAAGCCAGCAAAAAGCCAAACAGGCTTTATTAAACGAAGCTGCGCAACTGGCCCAAAACTAAGGGTCAAGCACACAATACTCACCAGCCTGCGGGCTGGTTTTTTATTGTACAGCTGTTGAATCTGACCACAATTTCGTGGATGACGGGTTCTGCTCGATTTTTTCCTGATTTTGTTCTAAGCTGTGCACACTGAATTATTAACTGGTTGGACGTTTTAAAAATGGCAGTAGGTGACGTTTCTATGCCACAGATGCATGTGGTCAAAGGGGTGAGAATTGGGACAGCAGAAGCCTATGTCCGTTATAAGAACCGACGTGACCTTGTTATTTTTGAACTGGCCGAAGGTACCAATGTTGCTGGTGTGTTTACCCAGAATGCCTTTTGTGCAGCCCCTGTGCATATATGTAAAGCACATCTGCAGGTAGGTAATCCACGCTATTTGGTGATCAATACTGGCAATGCCAATGCAGGGACTGGTAAAACCGGCATGCAAAATGCAGAAGCGACCTGCGCCAAGCTGGCTGAACTGGCGGGCGTACAGACGGCCGAAGTTTTACCGTTTTCTACCGGTGTTATTGGCGAGCAGCTGCCGATTGAGCGTTTAACTGCGGGTTTACAACCGGCCTTAGACAGCTTGCGTGCCGATGCCTGGGACGCTGCTGCCAGCGGTATTATGACCACAGACACCACACCAAAAGGCGCATCTGAACAGTTTGAGCTGGATGGCATTCACTATACCATGACCGGTATTTCCAAAGGTGCCGGCATGATTCGTCCGAATATGGCAACTATGCTCGGTTATGTTGCCACGGATGCACCAATTAGCCGTGAACTGGTACAGCAATTGCTCAGCCGTACCGTCAATGTCTCATTTAACCGGATTACGGTCGATGGCGATACCTCGACCAACGACTCCTGTATCTTCATTGCGACAGGTCAGGCTGGTGGGGCTGAAATCCGTACAACTGAAGATCCGCGTTATACCGTGGTACTTGAGGTTTTAACCCGGGTCATGACACGTTTAGCGCAGCTGATTGTGCGTGATGGTGAAGGCGCGACCAAATTTATTACCGTCACGGTCGAAGGCGGACAAAATACCCAGGAATGTTGCGATATTGCTTATAGTATTGCACATTCTCCACTGGTAAAAACCGCGATTTTTGCCTCCGATCCAAACTGGGGCCGTATTCTGGCGGCCATCGGTTATGCTGGTGTAGCAAATTTAGACGTTGAAAAAATTCAGGTTTGGTTAGATGATGTACAAATCTGTAAAGATGGCGGCGCCGCAGCGGATTACACTGAAGAAGCGGGCGCACGTGTCATGGCGCAGCAGGAAATGACCATTCGTGTAGATTTAGGTCGTGGCCAGGCTCAAGATACCGTCTATACCTGCGACTTATCTTATGACTATGTCAAGATTAATGCAGACTACCGTTCTTAAGTCCCTGATGTATTTCTGAAAAAGCCTCCGTTGTGAGGCTTTTTTACAACGCTGTATTTTTAATGATTGGTCAAGCACTGATATTGACCAATTGCTGATGTAACTGCTTGTGCAAACAAGCATTTCGATAGAGAAGACGCTGTTATGAATGATGCGACCAATTTAATTGCCAATGAAGCAAAGTCGATTGTGCAGGCGCATTTAGACCGTTTGGGTGAACCGAAAGAAAATCATTTAACTGAAGAAGCCAAGCAGGCCAAATTTGCCTTAATTCAGACCGAACTAAAAAAACGTGATGCAGTACTGGTGGCACATTATTATTGCGATCCTGAAGTACAAGAGCTGGCAGAGCTGACGGGTGGTTGTGTATCGGATTCACTGGAAATGGCACGTTTTGGTCGTGATCATGCAGCGTCAACCTTGGTGGTGGCCGGGGTAAAATTTATGGGTGAAACCGCCAAAATCCTGTCGCCTGAAAAAACAGTGCTGATGCCTACGCTAGAAGCCACCTGTTCACTTGACCTGGGCTGCCCGGTAGATGAATTTACCCAATTCTGCGATGCCCATCCTGATCATACCGTAGTGGTGTATGCCAACACCTCGGCTGCTGTGAAAGCCCGTGCCGACTGGGTGGTAACCTCAAGCTGTGCGGTTGAAATTGTCGAGCACTTAGATAGCCTGGGTGAAAAAATTATCTGGGCACCGGATCAGCATTTGGGTCGTTATATCCAGAAAAAAACGGGCGCAGACATGCTACTCTGGGATGGTGCCTGTATCGTTCATGAAGAGTTCCGTGCCCGAGGTATTGCGCAAATGAAAGCGCTTTATCCCGATGCAGCGGTACTGGTACATCCAGAATCACCAGAATCGGTGGTGGATATTGCCGATGCAGTGGGGAGTACCTCACAACTGATCAAGGCTGCTCAAACCTTGCCACATGAACGTTTAATTGTGGCCACCGACCGCGGGATTTTCTACAAAATGCAGCAGGCGGTACCGAACAAGATTCTGGTAGAGGCGCCGACTGCAGGTGAAGGCGCGACCTGTCGCTCATGCGCGCATTGCCCGTGGATGGCCATGAACGAACTGGACGGGATTTTGCAGGTTTTGCAGCAGGGTGATCAGGAAATTTTTGTTGATCCGGCACTGGCAGAGCGGGCCAAATTGCCGCTTGATCGCATGTTAAACTTCAGTGCACAGCTAAAACGCTAAAAATTGATTGAAAAATATCTAAAATGCTTGATAAATAAGCGGTTGAGGAGATTTTTCATATTTTTTTAAAGATAGGTGTTGACGTCCACGGGCGTCGCGCCTAGAATGCACACCGTACCGCACGATGTGCGATACACAAAAAGCTGAGATGAAACGGAGCATAGCACAGCCTGGTAGTGCACCTGGTTTGGGACCAGGGGGTCGTAGGTTCGAATCCTACTGCTCCGACCAATTTCTCAAGGCAACGATGTGTTTTTGGTATCATCGGTTAAGCGCTTGTAGCTCAGTTGGATAGAGCATCCGCCTTCTAAGCGGATGGTCACAGGTTCGAATCCTGTCAGGCGCGCCATTTTGGTGGCTTGGTATTGTAGAACTTAATGACGGTGGATGTAGCTCAGTTGGTAGAGCCCTGGATTGTGATTCCAGTTGTCGCGGGTTCGAATCCCGTCATTCACCCCAACTTTTAAAGTTGAAAATCGGAGCATAGCACAGCCTGGTAGTGCACCTGGTTTGGGACCAGGGGGTCGTAGGTTCGAATCCTACTGCTCCGACCACTTTCCTTAAAGTTGAAAGATAAAAGATACCGCGTTAAGCGGTTTTTTTTATGCCTGAAATTTGAGTTTGCCTATAAAATCTCCTCATAAAAAAAGCCTCTACAAGAGGCTTATTCTGGAACATATCCAATATCATTAAGGCACAATCACCACATTCACACGACGATTCATTGCCCGGTTTTCTGGAGAGGTATTCGGTCGCAAGGGCTGTTCTGCACCACGAAAAATCACCTGTAAATTCGCTGGGGCTTTGTTGCACAAAGATTTAAAAACTAGAGTTCCCCTAAGCTACTCAAATTTAAGAGACAACTTGGGTATCAGGTCGGCCTAATTCAGTGAATTTATTGAGGACTGCCACACGTGCATGAATCTCATTGACTTGGCTTTGAAAGCTCCTTGCACTCAGTTTATCGCCCAATAATTTAATGCAATGCATCTTGGTTTCTACCAAGCTTCGGCGATGATACCCAGACCACTTTTTCCAAATAACTCTTCCTAGGCGTTTGACCGTTTTCAATAATTCATTCCTCTCTATAGATCTCGCTTGCTTGTCTTTCCAAGGCTTTGCATTTTTTCTTGGCGGAATCACTGCATGTGCTTGTCGATCGGAAATCACTTGTCGGCAGTATTTCGTGTCATAAGCCCCATCTGTATAGACAGAGTCGATCTGCTCATCCAGTGGAATTTGAGCGAGTAAATCTCCAAGTACCTGCGAATCACTGACATTGTTCGTAGTCAGCTGTACAGCACGTATTTGCAGTGTTTTAGCATCTATACCGATATGGAGCTTACGCCATTGCCGACGATATTCAGACTGATGTTTCTTACGTTTCCATTCACCCTCACCTAAAAACTTCAAGCCAGTGGAGTCGATAAGTAGGTGAAGTCCATCACAACTTTTTTGATAGCTAATTGCAATATCAATATGCTTTTGTCTTCTGCAGAGGCTGGAATAATCCGGAGCTGTCCAATCTAACCCGCAAAGTTTAATGAGGCTTTGAACAAAACCGGTTGCCATACGTAAAGAGAGTCGAAATAGAGATCTGATCATAAGACAGCATTGAATGGCTGTATCGAAATAAGTTTGATTTCGTCCTTGTTTGCCTTTTGGCTGGGCATACCATTGAGTGCCAGGATCAAACCAAATCGAGATATTTCCTCGATTGATTAAGGCACGATTATAAGAGGACCAATTCGTTGTACGATAGATTTTAGGTGTAGGCTTATTCATTCGGAAATTATATTGCTGAATAAGCCTTTAATGATAGGTTTGTGCAACAAAGCCTAGGGCGTGTCATCAATTAAGCCATATTATGCTTGAGGCAAGGTAGATTGCTGACAGGAAGTTTTGAGCCAATTTATCATAGCGCGTAGCAATACCTCGATACTGCTTGAGCTTGGCGAAGAAATTCTCGATCAGATGTCTTGCCTTATACAGATGCTGGTCATAATCACGCTGTTCAAGCGCGTTACTTTTCGATGGCATCACGATCTGACCCTTGATCTTATGGATTGGATCAATCACCCGATCCTTAGAATTATAGGCTTTATCCATGAGCCAAGTCTGACTTAACGATAAATCCAGCAGCACATCAGCACCATTTAAGTCATGAGCCTGCCCGGCACTGAGATAAAATCCTGTTGGGTTGCCTAAAGCATCAGTACGGGCATGAATTTTGGTACTTAAGCCACCTTTACTGCGTCCAATCGCCTGTTCTTTTTTTTCCGGCGCTGTGTTGATGAGCGCGCACAATCGTTGAGTCTAGCATGGCATATTCATTATCACTTTCATGTGATAGCACTTCAAAAACTTTCTGCCATACGTCTGCCTTAGCCCAACGGCTAAAGCGAGTGTGCACGACTCTAAAATCCCCAAAACGTTCTGGTAAGTCTCGCCACGGAATACCTGAACGATACCGATACAATACTGCTTCAACAAATAGCCTGTTGTCTTTGGCAGTTACTCCAACAGTACTTGCTCGTCCGGGCAACAGATCCTTAATCTGTTCCCACTGATCATCTCTTAATGCATAGCGTTTAGTCATGAAAAGATAATGAGGACAGATTAGATTTTCTCAAGCTAATTGATGACAGGCCCTAGAAAAATTAAAAATAAAATTATTGGGGCAGTCTAACCAAAAAGAAAAGGATAAAAAATAGACTGAAAAATCCAGAATTGATCATAAAAAACACAGTTTATGCATATTTCCCAAAATAATTAAAAATAGGGGTTGCGTCAGGTTTTATTTGCTCTATAA
>ERZ1023263.175-NODE-175-length-19727-cov-17.379728_pt1 | contig 19727 bp, 18 predicted proteins | sample MGYA00380461_ERZ1023263 | MGnify/ENA primary metagenome ERZ1023263 (study PRJEB33173, sample SAMEA4830316) | metagenome | study: EMG produced TPA metagenomics assembly of the PRJEB25223 data set...
CTTGCCGAGCGATATCGCAACCGAGGTAAAAGACTTGGTTTGAGATTCAATTTAACCTGACAGGCACAATAAAAAATGGGTAACTGTCAGATCAGGTTTGAGCTAGTACAACTTATGAAAGAACTCTATTATATAATCAAAAAAATATCAGATCAGTGAAGGAGCTAACTCCTTCACCTCTCTCAAAAAAATTATTAATTTCAAGTTTATTTCAATAATTACCTAAAAGCTAAAACCAATATTTAAATTCACACGATACATCCATTTCTCACTATTTTCAGATGACGCGGATGTAAATCCCGTACCATTGGTTGCACCACCAATAATATTAGCATTTTTACCCCACGTATAATCAGCCCAGACCATGAACGGTGAAGCAATAAACATTGCTCCTGTAGTATTCATTTGGGAGGCTGCCCAATCACTGCGCTCTTTATCTAAATAGCTATAATCATTATAAAAACGAATAGCTTTTAATTTACCCATATTTTGTATAGGTAAAGTATATGCCAGATTAAGGCTCGCTACCGTTCCTTCTGAAGCAATAAAATATGCAGGCGTTAAACCATTTGCTCCCATTAAAGTCATATCATTATTAACACCATCTGGGTTTTCCGCATCATATTGATAATGAATAATAGAAGATTGTAAATTCCATCGCTGATAATTGCTATTAGTGTGTAAGCCTGCTGCATAATAACTGCCATCTTTGTCTGTGATTTTATTATGCAGCTGGGCAATAGAGCCTGATAAACCGAGCTCATGCTTACCCATTTCATCATTACCAAATTTACGTACAATTCGAGTATTTAATTGATTTTTCTTTTCATTCTGATAGCCAGCTTGAAATGGTAAATGATTTTCTGAAAGGTCATCAAAAGTTGCTGACTCCGGCGAATAGCGCAAATTTGTTTCTAGCATACGTGGGTAATATCCTACTTTGACATCCCACTCTGTATTATTATAATTCCAGTTTACCCCTGGTGCTGCATTATTACCATAACCTAAAAAGAAAGGAATATGATAGGTCCAACCATTTTGTGGATAAGGATAAATTGAAAAAGGTTTATAGACAAAGCCTGCCTCAATACTCTGATTTTCACTTAGGTTATACCCCACATAAGCTTTTTCAATTGAGGTCTTTTCCTGATCTTGAATTATATAACTAGCATTTAAATATGCATCATCTGATTTACCTTTTAGATCTAAACGGAAAATATCAAAATCCAGCTTGCCAAACCCTCTATTTGGACTAGCATCCCATTGTTCATAACGATGATTTAGACGTAGTACTCCGCCTATTTTTAAGGATTGCGTACCATCTGCACTTTTCCATTCCAACGGATCATCTTTAGCCTGTACAGTTATCGCTGTATTTAATGGTAATAAAATCATTAAGCTTACAATCATTTTATTCATAACATTTCCCTATGTTTCATGTTTTACATGCAAAACTTTGTTTGAATTGAATTTTGGTTAAAAAAATTATGCGATATTTTGTAATATTTCAGTTGTCCCAACTTCAGAGATCAGATTGTCAAAAGCAAATACTTGCTTGAGTTCTTGCTCTGTCATCAGGCCTTCTGATAAAACAATTTCCTGAATGGTTTTATTCTCCGCAATACATTTTTTACCAATAGCATCACAGCATTCATGTCCTAAAATTGGCTCTAATAATGTAATAATCCCTACGCTGCGCATTACCATGTCATAAGCGTGCTGTTCATTGACTTGAATACCTGCAAAACACTTATCATTTAGACTAATAACTCCTTGCTGTAATAAATCAATCGATTCATTCAGCGCCAATGCAATAACTGGTTCCATTACATTTAGCTGCAGTTGCCCAGCTTCGGTAGCCATACTAATGGTCAAATCATTTCCCATTACTTTAAAAGCTATTTGATTAACTACTTCGGGTATAACCGGATTAACTTTTGCAGGCATAATTGATGATCCTGCTTGCAGTTCTGGTAAGCGAATCTCAGCAAGACCTGTACGCGGGCCTGAGCTTAATAACCGCAAGTCATTACAGATTTTTGATAATTTACATCCCAGCCTTTTTAGGGTACTGGATATCAAAATAAATACACCACAATCACTCGTTGCCTCAATATAATCTTCAGCCCCTTTGACAGGTAACCCTGTCAGTTCTCTGAGACGCTGCGTAATATATTGTGCATATCCTGAGGGGGTATTAACTCCTGTTCCAATTGCAGTTGCCCCTAAATTAATTTCCAGCAAGAACTGTCGAATTTGATCAATTAGACGTAAATCTTCCTTCAACAATGTTGCAAAAGCCTGAAACTCCTGCCCAACCGTCATTGGAACTGCATCTTGCAATTGGGTACGTCCCATTTTTAATACATATTGAAAATCTATCGCTTTGCTGCGTATAGTTTCAATAAGGTTTGAAAGTGCTAACAACAAATCATCTAATCGCTGATATAAGCTGATTCTAAGAGCAGTAGGATAAACATCATTTGTTGATTGCGATTTGTTAACATGATCATTGGGATGAAGCGCGCTGTAGTCTCCTTTAGTAAGCCCCATATATTCCAAACCAATATTAGCAATCACCTCATTACAATTCATATTGACAGAAGTTCCTGCACCACCTTGATATGAATCAATGGGGAACTCGGATGCCCATTGTTGTGGAAAGTCAATCAGCTGATTTGTTGCATAGTCAATGGCATCTAATTGCAATTGACTGATTCTTTGAAAATAAAAATTAGTTTGTGCGGCTGCTTTTTTCACAAATCCTAATGCACGGATAAAATGGAGTGACTGCCCAACACTTAAACTAGAAATTTGAAAGTTTTCTACGGCTCTTACAGTATGAATTCCATAATACGCATCATTTGGAACCTGTTTGGAGCCTAGTAAATCATGCTCAATTCTTGTCTGCATATCCACGCACCTTTTGATTTTGATCTTAATGTATTCCTTACATTTAAACTGCTTGGCAATTCTTGATATAGAGGAATTGCCATATTTTTTAATCTGACTAATACAATATTTGGATTAAATCAGTACAATTTCTTTTGTGGTGGGCCAGCAAATTTCAGTGGACCAATTGAGTTCATATCGAGTTCAATAATCGCAGGTCCATTCAGATCAACTGCTTCTTGAATTGCTGTCTTGAATTCTTCAGCACTACCCACTTTCCAACTTTTCACCCCCATTGATTCACCTAATAATTTGTAATCTGGTGTATGTAGTTCATTGAAATATTGACGACCACCAAAGTAGTTATTTTGAATACCACGCATTACACCATAACCTCCATCATTCATGATCATCAGAACCATATCGGTGTTTTCTTGAACCATTGTGGCAATTTCACCAATGCCAAGCATTAAGCCACCGTCACCAACCAAGCCCACAACTTTTTTCGTTGGGTTTGCAATTGATGCCCCAATTGCATGTGCAAGACCTAAACCAATCGCGCCTGCAAGTGAGTGAATGTTTTTATTGGGTGTTTGTACAGGGAATAAACGGCTCCCCCAAGTACTACCCGACATTGTGATATCTCGTACGAAAATTCCGTCTTCAGGTAAGGCTGTACGCAAGTGATCACAGATCAATGCGTATTGATCCATTTGTATACGTAGTGCTTTGATTGCACTTTCACGTGCCGCTTTAATTTGAACATCATAAGATGCATCTACCTTTGAAATACCTTCAAGCGCATTTACAACACGTTCAAGTGTGTTTTTTGCATCGGCACAAATAAATTGACCGATTTTGTAGTTACGTTGTTGTGCAACTGGGTTTGCATCCACCTGAATAATATTTTCAGGAAATACAACTGAATAAGTTTTTGTTTCATTACTACGTAAACGTGAGCCAACCACTACAAGTAAATCAGCATCTTTAATCAATTTCTCTACTGCAGCAGAGTTATGGAATGCACCTAATGTACGTGGATGGTTGTCTGCCAATACACCACGTGCATGTGTAGATGACACCACTGGAATTCCTAAATCTGCAATTGCTTTTACTTCTTCAACTGCATTTAAAGTACCGCCACCAATCCAAAATACAGGACGTTTTGCTGCTTTAATAACATCTGCAATTAGGCTGACTTCTTCATCTTCGGCAACAGGAAGTTGAAGTGCTTTTACAGGACCTAAATTTGCAGGCAAATCAATTTCTGCCGCCTGTACATCAATTGGAATTTCAACACTTACAGGTCCCATTGGTACTGTAGTAGCAACTCGAATAGCTTCACGAATTACACCGACTGCATTGTCAGGGCTAGTAATACGGAATGCTGCTTTGCTTGATGCTTTCAAGAAAGTAAGCTGATCTTTGGTTTCATGAATGAAGCTTGCATCACGGTCTAAATATTCACGTTCTACTTGACCTGTTAAATGCAATACAGGACTTCCTGCGTTCATTGCTTCAATGAGTGAACCTACAGCATTACCTGCACCAGCACCTGTACTCGTAAGTGCAACACCCAAACCTGTAAAACGTGAATGTGAATCTGCCATTGTGACAGAACCTGCTTCACCACGTGCTGCCACAAAGCGTATTTTTTCACGACGACCTACTGCATCTGCAATAGGCAAGTTATGAATCGAGATTACCCCATAAATGCTGTCTACTTGATGTGCTTCTAAAACACGTGCGATTGCTTCGCCTACATTTACTCTTTCTGTCATTTTCGTATGTCCTTAATTCTCAATTTTCTAATATGTTGCTGTGTAGGCGTGTGTTAATCTGCCCAAGGATTTGCTTGTTCGTTTAAACCTAAATAAATACTTTTTTGTTGCATATAAGACAGAATGCCCAAACGACCTTTTTCACGACCAATGCCGCTGTCTTTAAAGCCACCAAATGGCGCACTAATCGAGAATTTTTTGTAGGTGTTAATCCACACAGTTCCAACTTCCAAAGTACGAGCGATTTTCCATGCTTTACGGTAATTTTCTGTCCAAATACCTGCAGCCAAACCAAAGCAACTGTCATTGGCTTGTTCAATCAGATCCTGCTCATTGTCGTAAGACATCACCACGAGAACTGGTCCAAAAATTTCTTCTTGGCAAGTTTGAGCACTGTTTTTTAAACCCGTGATAATTGTTGGTTTGTAGAAGCTACCTTTGGCAAATTCACCTTCAGTAATTGCTTCACCACCTGTGACAATCGAACCGCCTTCAGACTTAGCAAGCTCTACATAACGGTGCACAGATTCCAAGTGTTTTTGGTTAATGAGCGAACCCATGTGAACATTTGGCGTTTCAGGATGGCCAACACGCAAACCTTCTGTAATTTCTACAAGACGTTTTAAGAACACGTCATAAATAGATTGATGAATGAATAAACGTGAACCAGCAATACAAGCCTGACCTGCTGAACTGAAAATACCGTAAGCAACGCCTTTTGCAGCAATTTCAATATCTGCATCTGGTAGAACAATTGTTGGTGATTTACCACCAAGCTCTAATGATGTTGTGATCAGTTTTTCTGCTGCAATATGTGCTAAATGACGACCTGTGGTTGTACCACCTGTAAATGAAATTTTGCGTACAAGCGGATGTTGTGCAATTGCATCACCAATCAAAGAGCCACGACCAACAAGCACACTTAAAATACCTTTTGGTAAGCCAGCTTCTTCAAAAATTTTTGCTAGTTCTAATGCAATTAAAGATGTTGCTTCCGCTGGTTTTAAAACTACCGCATTTCCTGCTGCAATAGCAGGTGCAAGCTTTTGTACTTCACTTGCAATGGGTGAATTCCATGGCGTGATTGCTGCAACAACACCAACTGGTTCATGCACGCTCATAGTCATAAAATCAGGTGCACGTTGGGTTGTTAATTCTTCGTTAAATGTTTCACATGCTGCAGCATTAAAACGAGCTGTTGCGGCTGCGCTTAATACCAATGCACGAGTTTCAGCTAAAGGTTTACCGTTATCTCGTGTTTGTAATTTTGAAAGTTCATCGACACGTGATTCAATAATATCTGCCACACGATATAAAATTTTTGCACGCTCATGTGGTAGTGAATTGCGCCATTCAGATTTACGCCATGCCTGATCTGCTTTAACAATTGCTTCTTCAACATCTTCTAAAGTCGCAGTAGAAATTTCAGCATTTACTGAGTTATCTGCTGGAAATAGGCTTTGAATGACATTTCCACGGCCAAGACGCCACTCACCCGCAATATATATTTCTTTTACCATGGCACTTACCTATCCCTTTTTAAATCTGAATTGCATCTACGCTATTTCGACATGCACGAATCACACTTAGTGCAGCCAATGTTGAAGTTTTTGGGTTACTTTCCAAAGGGACTCCAATCATTTCAATACTCATTTGTCCAAAGCGACCTTCTGCCACTATGGTATGTTTGTTTTGACTAATATTTGGATCAACCGTTAATTCAACTTGAGTTTCATCCATACCAATACCAGCTAAAGCAATCGTTGCTGCAACATTGGCATTGGCAGGAAAATTCAACGCAGCTTCACGTGCTGTGCCTCTGTAAAATACAGTTGCTTCTTTTACGTTATCTAAATCAATGAGTTTTTCTGCATAGCTTCCACGCCAGCTATTTGGGCTTTTACACCCTTTGTAAGTCACTTTTTCCAAGCCACCCTCTTTGGCTGCTGCAATGCCGTCAATACCTGCAATTGCCCCCGCCAATAAGTGAAGATGTGCTCCTGACTGTTCAGCAGTTTTTTGTAATTTCTCAAAAAATGCTGTGTCAGCTAAAGTTCCTACTGAAATCAGACCGATGGTCCAACCACGTGCCAAAACTTTTTCGGCATGTTCTTTCACGGCAGCTTGACCTGCAACTTCAATGACATAATCAGGCTCACCTAAACAGTCATCGATTTTAGAAATGACTTGTACATCAGCTGCAACCTTTTCTTTTACAGCATCAATACTGCGTTCAGGCACAACTACCCATTTCAACTCCAGGTCTTTAGGCAAGTGACTACATACTTCATTTGCCATTGCCCCAAATCCAATCATCATTAACTGTTTCATAGGTTCACCTTACAGATGCTTGTTGAAGCCACCAGACACATCAATGGTTGAACCCGTTGTGTACGAAGCTAATGGTGAAGCAAGGAATACCAAAGCACGTGCTGGTTCTTCAGGCTTGCCTAAGCGAGCCATTGGAATGCCACGTTTTTTCGCAATGTTGCTAATCCATTCTTCCCAAGACTGTTCTTGATCTGAACGATCTGCAAAACGGCGTTTCCACTGTGCAGATTCCACCATACCCAACAAAATTGAGTTCACACGAATGTTGTATTGAGAAAACTCATGTGCCAATGAATGGGTAAGGTTCAATAACGCCGCACGTGCTGAAGATGTCGCAATCATGTGTGGCTCAGGTTGTAAAGCCAGTAATGAATTGACGTTGGTAATCGATGCGCAAGTCGATTGTTTCAACGCAGGTAAAAAAGCTTTAATCGGATGAAGAACACTAAAATATTTCAACTCAATTTCTTTCAGCCAGTCTTCATCTTCTGTGTTCTCAAAATTTGAAACACGACCCTGTCCTGCGTTATTGATTAAAATATCGATTCCGCCAAATTCTTCTTGAACGTATTGTGCAAATTTTTCGACATCAGCCTTATCTAAAACATTGCATATTGCTGTGAACACTTTTGCATTTGGATAACGCGCTAAAATATATTCTTTTGATTCAGTAAGGCGTTGTTCGTTACGACCACACCACGCCACCTTTGCGCCTTCTGAAACTAACGTCTCAACAGTCGCAAGCCCTATACCCGATGAGCCACCGGTAACTACTGCATTCTTTCCATTCAATTGGAAGCTCATATCCATATCTCACATTAGTGTTTATTAAAGCGACAATAAAATTTGATTAAACTTTTCTGCTTGGTCGAGATAGCTCAAATGACCAGCATCTTCAATTTGGTAACACTTGGTTAATTTGTATGTTTCTGCCAGTGTTTGAATATCTTTTACTGGTGTAATACCATCGGCCATACCCATCACCACATGTGTATTTGCTTGTTGCTCTTTCAAATAGGTTTGAATCGAGTCATAAGCCAACAAATACGATGCGTTTGTGAATCCATCTAAAGTAATTTTTTGCATGACAACTTCAATCAGTGCCAATACAGATGCTGTTGCATGAGCAACTAAATGTGGGCCACGAGATTGTGCCATTCCAATTGCACCAAGCTCTTTAAGCATTTTTGGTCTTTTTTCAAATACATCTTTTTGCTTTTGTTCATCAAAGCCTTTATAGCCTTGTGCTACGTTTGCCAATACCAAAGCAGCTACACGTTCTGGATATAAAGCATTAAATGCAGCTGCTTGTAATGCACCTAAGGAATGTCCAACCAAAATCACATCTTTCACATTCAATGCGTCTAACATCCCTTTAAGACGCTTTGCATAATCAGTTGCATTTGGTTGATCTGTTGCTAACACGTCAGATTGACCATAACCTGGTGCATCCCAAGCAATAAGATGAAAGTGCACAGCTAAGTCTTGCAATTGCTTTACCCAAGATGCAGAGCCTGAGCTAATTCCGTGTAAAAGCACCAATGCTTTACCTTGCCCTGCTTCTCGATAAGACTGTGTAACACCATTAAATTGAATAGTTTTCAATTCAAATTGTGCGATCTGCTCAATTAGATTCATCACTTTCATCCTTACTGAATTAACGCTTAATTTTTGATAATGGGTGCTCAGGTGGATAGTTCGGGATTGTTGGTTTACCCGTACCCAACATCACACACATCAAGGCATCTTCAGTACCTGGGTTAAATAAACCACGGTAAATACCAGGTGGAATTGAAATCAAATCACGCTCTTTTAAACGTGTAGAAAATTTCTCGCCTTCATGCTCAATAAACAGATCAATCTCACCACGAAGCATAAAGAACACTTCTTCTACGTCATGATGGATATGCAATGGACCTTCACATTTAGGTGGTAAAACCATCGTAGAGAATGTGAAGTTTTCAGCAGGAACTGTATTGCTATCACTTGCAACACCAGTTGCACCAGTGCCCATATAACGCATTTGTGCACGACGATATTTAGGATCGTAATCTGCCTGGAATTTCAAAGCGTCAAAGTCATATTTACGAGTTTCAAAACGGGCAATACGACCACCGATCCATTCTTCTAAAGATTTACCCTCAGGCTGTTTCCATGATTCAAATTGTTGCGTTGACATGAAAGTCGCTCCTTTTCAATATCGACTGAAGTTTCTGGGGATTTGACTTCAGTCTGTTCATAACCTCTGACTTATCTGTATTTCTCAACACAGATAGCTGTTCTGTTTTTAATAACGTTTTAAAAGTGGCGTTAAGAAGAACGCACCTACCACAGCTACTGCAGCAAGGAATGTAATTCCTAAATTAAAGCTTCCTGTTTGCATCACAATCGCACCGATAATGACTGGAGCAATTGCACTTGCGAAGTTACCTAATCCGTTAAAAATACCGCCTGCTGTTGCACCTACATCTGCTGTCGTTACTCGAGCCAACAGTGCGAATACTGCAGCAACACCAAAGCCCCATGCCATTGCACTAAGCGACATTGCAAGAATGACCATGATTGGATCTGTTGCGATTACCATGAGGTACATGAAAATACCTGCAACCAATAAACCGCCACTTACCTGAATTGCTCGTTTACCTAATTTGTCCGAGAATACCGCACCAGCAATCTCACCAACCAGCATGGCAATGAATGGGAAGCTTGAATAAATACCGAACTCTTTAAGGTTGAAGCCTTTGTCTTGAATTAAATATGAAGGTACCCAGCTATTTAGGCCCCATAGGTAAGTCATCAAGGCAATGTTGAATACACACACCAACCAAAATGCACTGTTCGTGAATAATTTTTTCGTATTTTGTAAATGCTCTTGAAAGTTCACACGTTTCTTCACACCTTCCAAATCAACAGTACGTTTGATTTCAAGGTTACGAAGTCCAAAGTAAACCAATGCCATCACTACGAGCGTAAGTGCCGCCATAACAAAGAAAGTTGAGTGCCATTCATAGTGTGCAAGTACATATGCTGTGATTGGAAAACCTAAAAAGGCACCAATTGGTGTTCCTAACAGGAACATAGTTGAAGCACGTGCTTGCTGACGATCTGTATATGTTTGCTTAACGATGGTATATGCCAAGGCAAATAATGGACCTTCGGCTAAACCAAGCAGTACGCGCAGTACCACAAGTGTTGTGAAATCTGTGGTGAAACCCATAATCAACATGAGTACACCCCACGATGCTACGCTCCAAAACAGCATCTTTTTAGGACAAAAAATATCGCCTAAAAAACTTAAAAACATAGATGAAAAACCATAAGCCAATAAGAAGCTGGTCATTAACCATCCAAGTTTTGCTTTATCGTTACCAATCCCCATAACATCAAGGAAAGTTTGATCTGAGAACAAAACCGCAATACTGATTTTGTCAAAAAAAGCGAGTACAACACAGATCATTAAAATGACTGCCGGTGTCCAATGCTTTATACCTGTTTTTGCTTCACTTTCCATTATACGTTCCTTCGAATATGTGCTAAGTGAGTTCCTATACACCGCTATTTCAATTTCATAAGATTAAAATCTAAATCTTGTAGTTGTTGAGGATCGAGCTGGGTAGCATTCGCTAGCCATCTTTTGGCAAGCTTTACTAATTTCGCTTCATTCACGGCAATCATGTTGATGAGTCGATGTTGATCATCAAGATAGAAAAAGCTTTGCTGCGTTGGATGTGTTTTACGTATTACAACCTGTACTGTTTTTTCAGGCTGATACGTCCCCAAAATTTGAATATTGCATTGATACTGATCTGACCATAACCAGGGGATATCTTGATAAGCTGTCAAATCACCTAACATTGATTTTGCAGCTGAAATGGCTTGGTTTTGAGCATTTGCCCAAGACTGAATGCAATAGCCAAGACCTGGATGAATTGCCACATCACCTGCTGCATAAATATCAGCATGAGATGATTGACCATATTCATTTACCACAATGCCATCTTTCACATCGAGTTCTGCATCAACTGCTAACTCTTTAGAAATTTCAGCACCTGCACCCACCACAACACAGTCAAATGTGATTTGCCCTAAAGGTCCTGCATCAATTTGAATTTTGTCTTGGTCTACTTCGCTTAAACTCAATTCCATTGCATTTAAATGAATTTTTGTTCCAGCTTCTTCGTGTAAATCTTTTAAAAATGCGGAAACTTCTGGGCTTACGCTTCTTGCACAAAGGCGTGAACCGCATTCAAAAATTTCAACATTCTTACCTTGTTTACGTGCTGTCGCAGCGATTTCTAAACCAATCCAACCACCACCAATTACGGCAATGTTTTCAGCTGTTTTAAATTGCTCGGCCAAAGAGTGACAATCTTGAATATCTCGTAGCGTGTATACATTTTTAAAGTTTGCCCATTGCGCAATAGGAATACGCGCACGACTTCCTGTTGCAATCAGCAATTTGTCAAAAGCGAGTGTTTTACCACTTTGCAAATGTACACATTTGTCTTGTTTATCAATTTTCACTGCCAGATCTGGCTTATGCCAAATCACCGAAAATTCATCTACTTGATTTTCCGGAAATAAGTTCAAGCTTTCTACAGGTGCTTCTTGAGAAAGCACTTGTTTAGACAAAGGTGGACGTTCATAAAAAACGTTATCTTCGTTTGAAACAACATGAATTTCACCGTCATATCCATGATTGCGAAGTGTATGAACAGCCCAACCTGCGGCTTGTCCAGCACCTACAATTACAATTTTATTCATGCCGATCTCCCTATCTTTTTTCCAACTACGCTGGTTTAACTTGGCGACGTGTTTCGTGATCTAAGCCACCTTCAATCGCCCACTCAGTAAAGAGTTCTAAGCGATGTTCTTCTTCACGTGGTTGCCATTCTTCAGTGAGATAATCGTCATTGGTGTAGTATTCAAATGCACCGCCTAATGGGGAATTTACATACCAAAAATAAGCAGATGAAATTGGATGACGACCTGGACCAATAAATGTTGACCATTGCTGACGGTTCATACTCAAACCACCACCAATGACTTCATGAATATCACGAACAATAAAAGCAACATGGTTTAAACCAGCAGGTTTATTTGGAATAGAAAGCAAAAACAAATCGTGATGAAAACCTTCGCCACGACAACGTAGGAAAGCACCTCGATTTGTATATGCATCAGATAAGTAAAAACCCAATTTTTCAATATAGAACGCTTGAGTTGTTTTTAAATCTGGTGTGAAAAATACAACATGACCAATATCAACAGGTTCTGCTTTTTCATACACAGGACTTGCAGCATTTACACGTTGAACGTTACCAAATTGGTTAATCCCTTCTGTACGTGCTTGCGGAACTTCTTTGGTAATCGTTTTTTCAAAAACAATAGTCATACCATTTGGGTCAAGACACTGAACTTTGTTTTCAGTTGCAGTGAATTTTGGTTCAGCTGCAAGTTTTTCTTTTAACGCTTCGAGGTCTTGATCTTTCTCGACACCCCAAGTTACTTCACGTAATGTTGAACCTGCTTCAATTGCTTCAGGTAAACGCTCATCCGTAATATCAAATAAATAGATTTTGCAGCCATTCTGCGTTTGATATAAATCTGTACCATCAATGTCTGTTGATGTTGCAGTTAAACCAAAATCTGCCAAAAATGTTTTTGCTTCTTCTCGGCTTTCAACACCAAATTTTAGAACTTCAATACCTGTAATCATGTGTTGCTCCTTAATTAAATACAAAGCCACCATTCACAGGAATGTTTTGTCCAGTCACAAATGAAGACATATCTGAAAGCAGATAAATCGCTGTGCCGTTTAAATCCTGCGGATGTTGTTGACGTTGTATCGCTCTTCCATTGACATACAAATCATGACGAGCTTGAGGTACATATTCTGTTGCTTCTACAAGCGTTAAACCTGGGCTAATCGTGTTGACACAAATATTGTCTTCACCCAATTCTCGAGCCATCGACCGTGTCATCGAAATGATGGCACCTTTACTTGCGGTGTATGCCATTAAACGAGGAGCACCCCAGAGCGCAGTATCTGAAGCAATATTGACAATTTTTCCAGCATCAGAAGCTTGTAAATGAGGTACGCATGCTTGAGTCACTAACCAAGTGCCTTTTACATTTACAGTCATCACGCGATCCCAAAGATCTTCGTCATATTCCATCAATGTAGAACCACCAACACCTGTTGCAAGTGCAGCACAGTTAATTAAGCCATCTAAACCATTTAACTTTTCTACAGCTTGTGCAACTGCATTTTGAATTGATGCTTTATTGCTTAAATCAATTTCCACAGCAGAAACATCAAAACCTTGATGAGCAAGTGTTTTAGCTTCTTCTTTCACCAAATCAGCTAAAATGTCTGCCATGACGACTGATGCACCAGCTTCAGCAGCAGCTTGGGCGAAATCACGCCCTAAACCACGTGCAGCTCCCGTCACTAGAATGCGTTTCCCCGCTAGAATTGGCAGATTAGCCATTTGAAACTTCCTTAATTTCAATGCGGTTTTCAGATTGAGAATCTCGAAGTGCAGCAAACTTTTTCAATTGCTTCTCAGCTTCTTTTTTCATTAAACGACGTAAACGAGATAAGCCCACATCGTGTTGATAAAGAAACTCGTGTTTTCGTGCATTTGGTGCAAGGTTTTCTAAGATAATGCGGTCTTGCTCAAGCACATCCCAATGCAATTTTTCTAAATTATTGCGGTATAAGAAACGCCATACATTACGTTGCCAATCAGAAACTTTACGGCAACGCCAGAAGAATACGCGTGTATTGTTTTCATCAATTGGTGTTGCAAAACCCACAATCCAGAATTCCCCACCTGGACCAAATGACTTACGATAAGGAATAGATAAACGCAACCAGGCTGCACCTGTTTGACCGTATTCAACCCAGTCAAAGTTCACACCCGTTTGGCCTTCTTTTTCAAAAACGAAACCATCTTTTGTTGGACGGTGTTTCATTTCTGCTGTTTTTTCACCTTCAGCCATTGAGTGTGATGTGCAATGCAAATAAGTACCATGCATTGGGTCCATCACGTTATCCACTGCATACTGATGATTTACTTTCCAGTCCGCCATGCAAAGGAATGAACTCCACTCTTCACTTGAAAGTTGATCTGGTAATGTCAATTCTGCTGGTGTTTCATTTGCATCAATACCAAACCAAATAAAGATCGCTCCGTTTAACTCTTTAACCTGATAAGTTTTTACACAGTCACTACCTTTTAAGGGGCAGTCATGTACAGCAGGAACATCTTCAACCACACCATCATGACGAACTTCAACACCGTGATACCAACACGCAATACGGTTACCTAAGTTCCACCCCAAAGAAAGACGTGCACCACGATGTGGACAACGATCTTCTAAAGCATGAACCTGACCTTTATCATCACGCCATACAACAATATTTTCACCTAAACGAGTAATTCCTACCGGATTAGAGCCAACTTCCCAGCTTGATAAAACTGGATACCATTGATCACGCAAACCCAGGTCTAAATATTGTTCAACATTCATTTCTGCAATAGTCATTATGATGTCCCTATCCATTAATAACCTAAACGTTGCATTTCAGTTGAAAAGCTTTCAACTGACCAAATATCACCAGATTCATCTCTAAATCCTTGCTTATTCAATGCATCCACCAAGTCATCTAATTCAGTTACACCATTGGTGAATGCCGTAATTAAGTGCTGAACAAAATCTTTTTCATAAGAACTTGGTTCTTTGTAACGGTTTTGCCAAACCAAATGCTCTACTTGACCCGGTATTTGAATATTATTGATACCTGCTTCGATTGAAGGCTTTGAATGAATCCATCTAGCCAGCTTTTCATTGTATTGTTTCATTTTGACTTCTTCCCTAATTCTTCATTTTTACAATCGAATTTGAACATCTCCATTTTCAATTCTTACTGGATATGTACATAGATCACGACAACCAGGACCACTCTCCAAAGCTCCGCTTTCTAAATTAAAAATTGCTTCATGTAATGGGCATTCAACTGTATGTCCTTCAATAAAGCCCTCGGTTAATAGCGCGTATGCATGAGGACAGACATTTTCAACAGCAAAATAATTTTCTTCGATTACAAAGACCCCTATCTTCTTATCATCCACCTCAATTGCTTTAGGTTCATCCTCAGTAACGTCATCTACATTACAAACAGATATCCAATTCATACGCCCATCTTCCTTGTTTTATATTTAAAACATAATTTAACATTTAAAACATTGTGGTTAGAATAATCTGACTTTAAATAAAATGTCAATCAATATATTTTATTTAATATCATATACTTATATTTAATTAATATTTTGAAACGTTTTACTTAAGAAAAAATGTTTTATATATAAACATTGTGATATTGCAAATTGCTCGTTAGAATAGCGTTATAGGTTATTAATTTTTATATTGAAACAACGTACACAGGTGAGCTTGACAGTGAATTCAATCAATAAAAATGCGTCGTTAGAGCAAGAAACTGAATCTACAAATGATGACCGTTATCTGGTGCCAGGTTTAGTTCGGGGTTTAACGATCTTGAAATTATTTGATCAACATCATCAAGAAATGACGATTTCAGAAATTGCAGAAAAAATTGATGTAAACCGTTCCAGTGCTTTTCGTTTAATTCATACCTTAGAGTATTGTGGTTATTTAAGAAAAATGTCGCAAAAAACCTATGCCTTAAATAGTCAGGTCATGGAACTTGGTTTTAATAGTTTATCTCAATCATCTATTACAGATTTAGCAACACCACTTATGCGTGAACTGCGCGATAAAATTAAAATTGCAGTTCATTTATCAATCTTAGAAGGAACAGATATTGTTTTTATCAGTAATGTGCAATCGATTGGTTCTTTTACTAGTAATATCCATATTGGTACACGCTGGCCAGCCCATGCCACAGTCATTGGTCAATTAATTTTATCTCAATTACCCATAGCTGAAGTAAAGAAAAGATATGAAAACATGAGCCATTGGCAAGTATTTTCTAATCGCACCCCCCATAATTTAGAATCCCTACTCACGAGATTAAATGAAGTTCGAGGACAGCCCTTTATGATAAGCTGGGGACACTTTAATACAGACATGGCAGCTTGTGCTGCGCCTATCTATAATCAGTCAAATAAAGATATTACTGCAGTTTTATCAGTAAGTTGCCCAATAAGCACATATACTGAAGATAAGTTTAAAGATTATATTTCAAATGAAGTGATTGAATATGCAAATAAAATATCTAAATTTATTTATATTTAAAAAAATTAATCTTACTATAACTGGTGAATAGTGAGGTACATTCGTATTTGAAATACAAGTAAGTTGTCAGCTGAGCATTAATGCATTGACAATTGCCCAACTATTCACATAGTCACCCATTTTAAACAGTCAAACTTAGGTTTGTTTTAAGGCCTAATTGAGTTAGACACTCATAAAAGAGAACCTAAACATATTAGGTCAATAATGAGTGTCTTCTTAAACTCCTCCAATTCTCATTTTATGAAAATATATAGCGTTAGCTATAACATCTTAAAGCCCCCCTTGAATGAATTATGAATACTCTAAGCTGTCTATTTAGAATAGATGATTGAAATACAAAAGGCTGGGTCAAAGAAAATACAAAATAGTTTAATTTACTAACTACAAGAATAGCTGGGTCAGTTGGCTCACCAGATTTTTACAATAAAAACCGCCTACGATTAGTACACGTAAGCGGTTGACTTATATGGTGGGCCCAGACGTTACCATACTTTAACTTAAACCATTGTTTTAACGAAATTTATTTTTAAAAAGAAAAAAAGATACAAAGTTGGATACACGGGTTGTTTTTGTTGTTTTTTGTAAAAAATTAATTTCACCTAGATCAATAATACCTTGAATCAATTCCATTCTGCTAATAATTGCATATATAGGGATTTTTTAGTTTTATGATTTATATAATTGCTTAATATCCCAACTGACAAAACTGACAAAACGATGTTCTGTCAGTTTTGTCAGTGCCATTTCAGCTCATTTCGTAAATTTTTGGATTTATCCAATAGCGTTTTGTTGGTCGTCCACCTTTTACTGTCGCCTCAATCTCTTCAACGTGTACCCAACATGCATCATTTAAGATATCAACAGCTTCATATATATTCTGCATGTCTGTTAATGATTTCCAATTTTTACGAAATATCTCTCTAGCACTAAAACCATCTGTCCGCCATTTATCTGACTCTGGAAGTTTTTTCAATTTGTTAGCTAATGTACTTGCTCTAAAGTTAGAAGAATGTAGTACAAGTCCATAAATTCTTCTTGCATGACTTTCCAAATATTCACACCACTCAATTGCCATTTCAATAGCACTCTTACTAACTCCGCCGACACTACCTAAATTAATGCCATCAATAACATGAAATAGTAATGCCAATCCTGCCAAGAGTTTTGGATATTTAGATAAATGTTCTTGGATTATCGGATGCTCCTCTCGAGGTATTTTTTCCTTATGAAGTAATGTCATCCATTCCCTAAAAATATTTTGAGCCTCATCTGAAAACACAAAATAAGGTTTTTTGTTATAGTTATCCGAAGTATAAGCACCTATATCATGAAGAGAAACTTCATTAAGTTCATCCATACTTTCAAATATTGAATAAACAGCATTTCGTGCATCTTTATTTGGGATTCGATCAACATATTCCCAGCTTTCAACATCAGGATACACAATCAATTGGAAGCGCTGGATAAGCCCATCATTTCCTAAGCCTTTTATTGCTGGTTCTAGGTATTTAATTAATTTATCAGGTTGAATTCCTCCCATGACGGTTAAGCAATGATTTGGAATAAATTGCGGTCCTCTCCCAATTCGATCAACTTGATATGATCCGGTCCCATTCCAGCCTTCCAGAAAGAAAGGTTTGCATAATCCACCATCTTTTTCAAGAAATGCAAATAATCCAACAAGCTCATCACGGAATACTAAAATTCCATTTGGATTATTTACTTCCAAGTCTGATAAAGCTTCTATCGTTGTATCATCAGTTTTATACCGCTTTTCTGGTATATCCTCTTTATTAGCTACTTCATTTTTTTTATTGGCTTCAATTCTAAGCTCTTGCTTAGCAATTTTTAAAAATAACTCTTCACGCTCAATTTCATCTTTTATTTTAGTAAGTTCTTTTTTTAGTTCTTTGAGCTCCTGCTCCGCAGATAATTTTTCAGCTCGCATCTTAATAACTAACTCGTCATTTGAGCAATTAAAATTATGATTTATTTCAATTTTATCTATTTCCATATCAAAATCTTTAGACTTACTTGTTTCTTTTTCTTTATCTATTAGTTGTGAAATTGGACGAAGCCCTGCTTCATAGGCTGGTGATTTCTTCATACTAGGTGTTCCAACTATTGCACTCCATAGATTTGACATCACTCTCCAATCCCCAAGAGGTTTAGGCTTAATCGTCACTTTTGTACCCAGTACCGAACCTAGTGATGATAATAATGTGACTGCAACAAAATCTACTGGCATTTTATCTGCACGTTCAGCCTCATCAAAAACATAATCAGCAAGATCCATTGGCAACATACTTTTAGTAAGCTTTTTTACAGGTAGTAATTCTGCTCTGATTGGTTGTGGAACTTTCCAATCTATTAATTGAGTGCTAAGAATAAGATTATTTATTTCATTCTCTAATTCTTTGGTACATGTAAAAGAGTCTACAGGTAGAGATAAACCAATAATTTTAATATTTAAACTAAAAAGACGCCTTTTTAGATCCCTCATATGATCACAAGTAGTAACAATACAAACCTCATTAAATTTTTCTTTAATCTGCTGAGCTTTATTTTGACTTAAATTATTTACTAATAATATTTTATATTTTGAGTCTGATAGTTTATAAGCAGTTTGACTATCTTCCGTTACTAAAAGCACTGACTTACTTTTTTCATTAAAAATGATATTACCATTCCCAATATTTATTTCATTACCTTTAATTAAATTTATGAATCGTAATCCAATAATTTCACCATTTAAATTTCTCAAGGGTATAACTGGCATGTCCTCTAGATTCGGATAGTTCTCTAAATTTCTAGTAGCCCTTTTGAATTCTTTAGGCAGTAGGCCATAAATCCTATTCATAGCATTTGCTGTTTCAGTCCCCTCCTGAATTACCATTGAATCATATTCAAAGTAATCAGCAGCATTTGTGCTTTCTGCTTCTTCAACAGCTATGCTCGTATTGTTTGAATATTTTGAATTCATTTTCCAGCCTCCAGCTCAGAATCCAAAGCATCTAAACTCAAAACCCAATTTTTTATTTCATTTTCACGATAAAAAATTCTAGCTTGTTTTTTATCTCCAAATTTTATTGGTTTCGGAAATGAAGGATCTTTTTGTTGCAAGTTATATAGCGTATTTCTACTAACTTTTAGAATACGGCAAACATCTTTAATCTTCAAAAGCATTTGTGAGCTCCAATAACAATGCTAGGAACCATCATGGTTTTTTTTGAAGTTATAAGCCCTTAGGTTTTTTTAATATTTTTCCAAAAAAAACCTAACCAATTGAAATAAATTATTTTATTTTTAATATTTCTTTAACTTTAGCCTTTGCGGCATCATCATTTAGTACATCTAAATCGGTGTAAAAAATTTGAATTAATTTGTCAACGGCATTCTAAAATTGACCCCTTTTACCTTACAAATGGCAAAGTAAAA
>ERZ1023263.176-NODE-176-length-19281-cov-385.893426_pt1 | contig 19281 bp, 18 predicted proteins | sample MGYA00380461_ERZ1023263 | MGnify/ENA primary metagenome ERZ1023263 (study PRJEB33173, sample SAMEA4830316) | metagenome | study: EMG produced TPA metagenomics assembly of the PRJEB25223 data set...
ATTTTAAGCATAGTTATTGAGGTTTTGTGATATATAGTATAAAATTAATGAGAATTAAATTTAATAATGTTAAATTCATCTTCGGGGTCGGGTGTAATTCCCAACCGGCAGTAAATAAAGCCTGCGACCTGCTAGTATGTATCATATTAGTGGCTGATCTAGTGAGATTCTAGAGCCGACAGTATAGTCTGGATGGGAGAAGATGGAGGTTTTTTGTTGTGCAATAATCCTCCTATTCTTACGAGATGAATGGAAGGAGAAAATTGAATATGCAACAAAATAAACGTCTTATCACAATAAGTATGTTGAGCGCGATTGCGTTTGTGTTAACTTTTATCAAGTTTCCTATACCATTTTTGCCACCATACTTAACTTTAGATTTTAGTGATGTACCGTCATTGCTAGCTACATTTACGTTTGGACCAGTTGCCGGTATCGTAGTTGCACTGGTTAAAAATTTATTGAACTACTTATTTAGTATGGGCGATCCAGTTGGACCATTTGCTAACTTTTTAGCAGGCGCAAGTTTCTTATTAACTGCTTACGCCATCTATAAAAATAAACGTTCAACAAAATCTTTGATTACTGGATTAATCATTGCAACAATCGTTATGACTATCGTGTTGAGTATTTTGAACTATTTCGTTCTATTACCTTTGTACGGTATGATATTTAACTTAGCTGATATCGCAAATAATCTTAAAGTAATCATTGTTTCAGGAATTATACCATTCAATATTATTAAAGGTATCGTTATTTCTATTGTATTTATTTTACTATATAGAAGGCTTGCGAATTTCTTGAAAAGAATTTAATCAAATTAAAGCAAAATAATATACACATAATAATAAAAAGCAGGTGACTATCAATAAACGATAGCTTGCCTGCTTTTTCTATAGAACATTTGTCTAAAAAATCAATTATTCAAATTTTAAAGCGTCCCCATCAAATGATTCGTCTGCAATTTTAATAGAATCTGTAGGGCATCCATCAATTGCATCTTCCATATCTTCATATAATTCCTCAGGTACTTCTGCAGTACCTTGGTTATCGTCAAGGATTACGAAAGCAATACCTTCGTCGTCGTAATCATATATATCTGGCGCTGCTGCACCGCATGCACCACATGCAATACAAGTATCCATATCAACGATTGTATATTTTGCCAATGTCTTCGCCTCCTTTGATAAAAATGCTAAAATAGTAATGTGACTAAAATTTTAGACAGCATCATTTTTATTTTCAAATTATCCGTTTTACAGAGTGAGGGTTAAATTTGCAACACATTATAAAAACAGCATTACAACAAACATTTAACTATAAAACAAATAAAAGTATTTACAATATCTTAGTTGGTAAGAAATCTCACCAAACCTTTTTTGACGCTTGTAGTCAACAACAGTTGTCATTATATCACAGTTTACCACTATTAAAATATCCGTCTTTTGAGCTATTTTTAGAAAAAATCAATGAATTTAATGCTGAAATGGAAATCATGTTGCATCCTAGATATACATTTGAAAGCATGGGGCAAACATTTCAAGCAATTCAACTATTAGTGCAAACCATGTCTAATACCAAACAACATGTTTTTCGTTTCGTACCAATCTCTCAAAATAATAAGATACAAGAAACTGTAAAGATTGTCTATAACTACATTAAAGAAAACCAATTACAAATTGATTTTGAAAATGAACTACATAACTTGTTTAAAGCAATAACTTTAAAAGGGCCATGTTACTTACATTATTATTTGCAAGGCTATGATGAACCAATGTATACGAGACAGCAAGTTAGTTTAATAGAAAAGCTATCTCAACAGCAATTGTTTGAATACGAAATGAATAATTTAGTGACAATGATGTTTGAATTAGAAAGTGGAGAATATACTATTTTATCAAAAATAATAATGAAACCTACATTATTAAACCAAACTTATATTACTTATACAAGATTGCTTGAACAATTCACGATGGAAGATATAGCGGCTCAACAACAAGTTAAAATCAATACTATCGAAGATCATGTACTTGAAATCTTAATCAAAGGTTATATGTCTAATTACGATGATTATGTTGAACAAGAAGATCAACTGCAATTTTTAAATTTTTATCAACAACATCGTGGTGAACGATTAAAATTTTACAAAGAACAATTTGACACGTTATCATATTTTCAATTAAAAGTATTAATCGTTGGATTTGAAAGAGGTGATCTGAATGTTGCATGATATTTTACGAAACAAATTTGGCTTCGAGAATTTTAAACCGGGACAACAGGAAATTATAGAAAGTATAATGTCTCAACAACACACTCTAGGTATTCTTCCAACTGGAAGTGGAAAGAGTTTGTGTTATCAAATACCTACGTATTTATCAGGTAAGCCGACATTAATTATCTCACCGTTAATATCTTTAATGGATGACCAAGTTATGCAGTTGAAAATAAATGGAGAAAAACGTGTAACATGTATTCACTCTGGTATGGATGAAATTGAGAAAAAGCATAATATTAAATGTTTACGACATAGCCGCTTCATCTTTCTAAGTCCAGAATTTCTCCTGCAACCGTCAAATTTTAAATTAATATCTATGATAGACTTTGGCATGATTGTTTTAGATGAAGCACATTGCCTATCTGAATGGGGATATGATTTCAGACCACATTATGCTCTAATAGGAAAAGTAACAAAGCATTTTAAAGAAGCGGTTGTCTTAGCATTGACAGCAACTGCACCACCGCATTTACAAGATGATTTGACGGAAATGTTAGCGATTCAATTCAATGTTATTAAAACTACAATGAATCGCCCAAACATAAGCTTTAAGCATCTTAATTTTCATGATGATGAAGATAAAATTGAATGGTTGCTGCCGTTTCTACAACAGTCGGGACCAACGATTATTTATGTCTCATCGAAAAAGATGTGTCTGAATTTAGCGCAACTTATTTATGATTCAGGTTTTCTTACAGGTATTTATCATGGTGATATGAATTATCAAGAGCGACACACAGTTCAACAACAATTTTTAAATAATGATATTCCGATTATAGTCGCAACGAGTGCTTTTGGTATGGGAATTAATAAAAAAGATATTCGCACAATCATTCACTTTCATCTTTCAACAAGTCCTTCTAACTACATTCAAGAAATTGGCCGTGCGGGTCGCGATGGTGAACTAAGTCAGGCAATTAGTTTATTCCAACCGGACGATAAATATATTTTAGAAACGTTATTATTTGCAGATATGATAACAGAAGAAGATGTACAAAATTTCGAAATAGGAGAATTTTTAGCTCCCGATAAACAAGACGTTTTGACAACATTGCATTCATTCTATAGTATCGGCGCCTTGAAACAGATATTTAAGCAATCATTTAAACGAAAGCAATTAGGATTCTTTCGCATGATTGGCTATTGCAAATTGGATCAATGTAGACGGAAGTATTTATTAGAATTTTTCGGTGAATATCCACCGGCACAAGATCGATGTTGTGACAATGATTCTAATATAACTGATATCGCAATTTTAAATAAGAAGAAGGTAATTAGAAGTATTGGATTTGATGAAAAGTTGCAAAATTTATTTCTCAGATAGTATTACTTTACTAAAAGAAAATTGACAAGCTATAATTAGTGTATACACAATTGAAAAATGATTGAAATAATTTTGAAAAATATACATAAACATATGTCATGTGGGTATATTTTATGTAAAATCATTGTAATAGAATAGAAAGGAAGATGGCTATGTCTAATAATTTTAAAGATGACTTTGAAAAAAATCGTCAATCGATAGACACAAATTCACATCAAGACCATACGGAAGATGTTGAAAAAGACCAATCAGAATTAGAACATCAGGATACAATAGAGAATACGGAGCAACAGTTTCCGCCAAGAAATGCCCAAAGAAGAAAAAGACGCCGTGATTTAGCAACGAATCATAATAAACAAGTTCACAATGAATCACAAACATCTGAAGACAATGTTCAAAATGAGGCTGGCACAATAGATGATCGTCAAGTCGAATCATCACACAGTACTGAAAGTCAAGAACCTAGCCATCAAGACAGTACACCTCAACATGAAGAGGAATATTATAATAAGAATGCTTTTGCAATGGATAAATCACATCCAGAACCAATCGAAGACAATGATAAACACGAGACTATTAAAGATGCAGAAAATAACACTGAGCATTCAACAGTTTCTGATAAGAGTAAAGCTGAACAATCTCAGCAACCTAAACCATATTTTACAACAGGTGCTAACCAATCAGAAACATCAAAAAATGAACATGATAATGATTCTGTAAAACAAGATCAAGATGAATCTAAAGATCATCATAGTGGTAAAAAAGGCGCAGCAATTGGTGCTGGAACAGCGGGTGTTGCAGGTGCAGCCGGTGCAATGGCTGCTTCTAAAGCTAAGAAACATTCAAATGACGCTCAAAACAAAAATGTTTCTGACAAGTCGAATAACTCGACTGAGGATAAAGCGTCTCAAGATAAGTCTAAAGATCATCATAATGGCAAAAAAGGTGCAGCGATCGGTGCTGGAACAGCAGGTTTGGCTGGAGGCGCAGCAAGTAAAAGTGCTTCTGCCGCTTCAAAACCACATGCCTCTAATAATGCAAGCCAAAACCATGATGAACATGACAATCATGACAGAGATAAAGAACGTAAAAAAGGTGGCATGGCCAAAGTATTGTTACCATTAATTGCAGCTGTACTAATTATCGGTGCATTAGCGATATTTGGAGGCATGGCATTAAACAATCATAATAATGGTACAAAAGAAAATAAAATCGCGAATACAAATAAAAATAATGCTGATGAAAGTAAAGACAAAGACACATCTAAAGACGCTTCTAAAGATAAATCAAAATCTACAGACAGTGATAAATCAAAAGAGGATCAAGACAAAGCGACTAAAGATGAATCTGATAATGATCAAAACAACGCTAATCAAGCGAACAATCAAGCACAAAATAATCAAAATCAACAACAAGCTAATCAAAATCAACAACAGCAACAACAACAACGTCAAGGTGGTGGCCAAAGACATACAGTGAATGGTCAAGAAAACTTATACCGTATCGCAATTCAATACTACGGTTCAGGTTCACCGGAAAATGTTGAAAAAATTAGACGTGCCAATGGTTTAAGTGGTAACAATATTAGAAACGGTCAACAAATCGTTATTCCATAATATAACTATATAAATTGTAACTGAACTGCTATATACAAACGTGCATATTATAAGTATCTCTAAATATTTTGGAGAACTTAAATTGCGCTTATAAGTATGTAGCGGTTTTTTCATTTTTCAAAGTTTGTTATTTAACAAGGTCTTGTCTCGAATATTGGCATATCAATTAAATTTTTTACATAGTCATCAAAAAGATAAAACACCACAATCAACAATTTTAACGAGGAAGAATAAAAAATAAATCAACATATTAAATTGTAGTGTTATTCAACTCCGTAGCTAACAATTCTCTATGCACATTAAACAAATTGTCGAAAATATATCATAAATCTTCAAGCACAGACTTAGCGCATCAATCACTGAACTGTTATAATAGTTTGGGATTAAAGGAGGCCGAAACAATGCAAAAAGTTGAAAGTATCATAATTGGTGGAGGGCCATGCGGATTAAGTGCGGCTATTGAACAAAAAAGAAAAGGTATTGATACCTTAATCATTGAAAAGGGTAATGTCGTTGAATCAATATATAATTATCCTACTCACCAAACATTTTTCTCATCAAGTGATAAATTAAGTATTGGGGATGTACCGTTTATCGTTGAAGAAAGTAAACCAAGACGTAATCAAGCGCTAGTTTATTACCGAGAAGTTGTAAAACATCATCAATTAAAAGTAAATGCATTTGAAGAAGTATTAACTGTTAAAAAAATGAATAATAAATTTACTATTACTACGACGAAAGATGTTTATGAATGTCGATTTTTAACAATCGCGACAGGCTATTATGGTCAGCATAATACATTAGAAGTTGAAGGTGCGGATTTACCTAAAGTGTTCCATTATTTTAAAGAGGCACATCCGTATTTTGATCAAGATGTTGTTATTATTGGTGGTAAGAATTCGGCTATCGATGCTGCTTTGGAGTTGGAAAAAGCTGGTGCTAACGTGACGGTTCTATATCGTGGTGGAGATTATTCGCCTTCAATTAAACCGTGGATACTTCCAAATTTCACAGCATTAGTAAATCATGAAAAAATTGACATGGAATTTAATGCTAATGTTACCCAAATAACTGAACATACTGTGACTTATGAAGTAAATGGTGAAAGTAAAACAATACACAATGATTATGTATTTGCGATGATTGGTTATCATCCCGATTATGAATTTTTAAAATCTGTAGGTATTCAAATTAATACAAATGAATTTGGAACAGCGCCTATGTATAATAAAGAAACATACGAAACGAATATCGAAAATTGCTACATTGCAGGTGTGATTGCTGCAGGGAACGATGCGAATACCATTTTTATTGAAAATGGTAAATTCCACGGTGGCATTATTGCTCAAAACATGCTAGCTAAGAAACAAACGCCGTTAGAATCATAAAAATAAAGGTCTATGTACTAAATAACTTAGTTTTACAACGACTGACATTCATGATATGTCAAATGAGGTTGATGACTAATTATTGTACATAGACCTTTTTATGTTACGTATTCATTATAATTCAAAATATGATTTGATTTCAGCTTTATCTAAATTATTGCTTAACGCGACTAATAATTTTAATCTTGCTTTTGGACCATTCAAACCGTTAGAAAAAATAAAACCTTGTTGTGCGAGTTGGTAACCACCACCATCGTATGCGTAAGTTGGACTCACAATACCATTAAAGGAACGTGAAACTAGCACAATAGGTATATTTAAAGATACTAATTGTTGAATGCCTTCTAATGCGCTTGGAGGTATGTTGCCTTGTCCTAACGCTTCAATAACCATACCATCGATACCTTCACGACTATAAAAACTAAAAATGTCACCTGGCATACCCATATATGCTTTTACTAATGGTACATTTAGTTTCTCATTGACAGTTTCCAATGCTTGTTGGCGATATGGCATATGATGGAATTGCACACGATCCTTTGTCAATACACCTAGCGGACCATGATTTGGACTTTGAAATGTGTTTGTATTAGACGTATGTGTTTTGGTAACATTACGGGCCGTATGTATTTCATCATTAAATACAACCATCACGCCTTTATGACGGGCCTTTTCATCAGAGGCAACGCGAATAGCGGAAATATAATTATATAATCCGTCAGAACCAATTTCATTAGACGAGCGCATTGCGCCAGTAATAACAACAGGTTGCTCGATACCTAATATTAAATCAAGTAAAAAGGCAGTTTCTTCTAACGTATCGGTACCATGCGTGATAACGAAACCATCATAATATTTATTTGATATTGCTTCTAAAATAATATCCTTTAATTGTTTAACATGTTGGATTGTCATATGAGGTGATGGTACATTAAAAGGATTTAATTCATCTATTTGTGCATATTGATTTATGACATCTTGATGCATTGAAATAGGGTTGATATCATTTGTTACTACTTTATTAGATTGGTCTTGTGACATACTAATGGTGCCACCAGTATGAATAACAAGTAGATGTTTCATATATTTCCTCCTATATTTCATTTACCTAATTATGATAAAATATTATTCATAAAACGACAAGGAAGGGAAATGACGCATGAAAGCCATTAATATTGCATTAGATGGTCCAGCTGCTGCCGGAAAAAGTACAATTGCAAAACGTGTAGCCAGCGAACTATCAATGATTTATGTTGATACAGGAGCAATGTATCGTGCATTAACATACAAATATTTAAAATTAAACAAAACTGAGGACTTTGCAAAACTAGTTGACCAAACAACATTAGATTTAACTTATAAAGCAGATAAAGGTCAATGTGTCATTTTAGATAACGAAGATGTAACAGACTTTTTAAGAAATAATGATGTGACGCAACATGTTTCATACGTTGCATCTAAAGAGCCAGTACGTTCATTCGCCGTTAAAAAACAAAAAGAGTTAGCTGCAGAAAAAGGTATCGTAATGGATGGTCGCGATATCGGAACTGTAGTGCTACCAGATGCAGATTTAAAAGTATATATGATTGCATCAGTTGAAGAGCGAGCAGAAAGAAGATATAAAGATAATCAATTAAGAGGTATCGAATCAAATTTTGAAGATTTAAAACGTGATATTGAAGCTCGTGATCAATATGACATGAACCGTGAAATATCACCATTAAGAAAAGCAGATGATGCAGTGACATTAGATACGACAGGCAAGTCGATTGAAGAAGTTACTGACGAAATTTTAGCGATGGTGAGTCAAATTAAATAATTAAGAAGCTAACATTAATAAAATTTATAATTACTTGATGAACGGAAAAGGCTGTTTTTATTCTAATCGAATAGAAATGGTCTTTTGTTAATTTATAAACGAATAACGATAATACTAGAAATAAAAGTGCGTAATTAAACCAAGCATATTAGTAATTCAACTGATTTATAAACAACCTATGAATTGTATTAACAAAAAAGCTAAAATAGCATGTTATTTAAATTTACTTTTTTAAAATTAAAGAGATGCTTTAAAATACATCAATATTAAAGTGCTATTTAGCAATGACTTATTATTACGATTAACAAATATAATGATTAAAGAATGATGCCTAATATACACACTTCTTACTAACAAAATGTAAAAGTTTCTCAATTACGTGGCTTTTTGTTTTATAAAAGTATAAAATTTTACTATAATATATCTTGTAGAGAACAATGAAATGACAGACTTATAAAACAAAATAGTAAGCTATGCTAATTTTTATACAAAAAATATGTATAAACATAGCAAACTGTATTACTTTGATACAAAAATGGTTGTAATAAATATTTATCGATATGACGACTTGAATATGATAAAGTGACATATTTATGTATATGACTATTTCGCAAAATGTAATCGAGGTAGAATTTCTTGACAATTCTGTCAGTTTATAAGATGTTATAAATATGTAGTGTATAAGGAGGCAAACAAGATGACTGAAGAATTCAATGAATCAATGATTAACGATATTAAAGAAGGTGACAAAGTCACTGGCGAGGTACAACAAGTTGAAGACAAGCAAGTTGTTGTTCATATCAACGGTGGTAAATTTAATGGGATTATTCCTATTAGTCAACTATCTACGCATCATATTGATAGCCCAAGTGAAGTTGTAAAAGAGGGCGACGAAGTTGAAGCATATGTCACTAAAGTTGAGTTTGATGAAGAAAATGAAACTGGAGCTTACATCTTATCTAGAAGACAACTTGAAACTGAGAAGTCTTATAGTTATTTACAAGAAAAATTAGATAATAATGAAATCATCGAAGCGAAAGTAACAGAAGTTGTTAAAGGTGGTTTGGTTGTTGATGTAGGACAAAGAGGTTTTGTTCCGGCTTCACTAATTTCAACAGACTTCATTGAGGATTTCTCTGTGTTTGATGGACAAACAATTCGTATTAAAGTTGAAGAATTGGATCCTGAAAATAATAGAGTCATTTTAAGCCGTAAAGCAGTTGAACAAGAAGAAAACGATGCTAAAAAAGATCAATTATTACAATCTTTAAATGAAGGCGATGTTATTGATGGTAAAGTAGCGCGTTTAACTCAATTTGGTGCATTTATAGACATTGGCGGTGTTGATGGTTTAGTGCATGTATCTGAACTTTCTCACGAACATGTTCAAACACCAGAAGAAGTAGTTTCAATTGGTCAAGATGTTAAAGTTAAAATTAAATCTATTGATAGAGATACAGAACGTATTTCATTATCAATCAAAGATACGTTACCAACACCTTTCGAAAATATTAAAGGTCAATTCCACGAAAATGATGTCATTGAAGGTGTCGTAGTAAGATTGGCAAACTTTGGTGCATTTGTTGAAATTGCACCAGGTGTACAAGGACTTGTACATATTTCTGAAATTGCACACAAACACATTGGTACGCCAGGTGAAGTGTTAGAACCTGGTCAACAAGTAAATGTTAAAATATTAGGTATTGATGAAGAGAATGAAAGAGTATCACTATCTATTAAAGCAACATTACCAAACGAAGATGTTGTTGAAAGTGATCCTTCTACGACTAAGGCGTACTTAGAAAGCGAAGAAGAAGATAATCCAACAATTGGCGATATGATTGGTGATAAACTTAAAAATCTTAAACTATAATTTAATATTTAATAGTCAACTCCACATGTTTATGATTGCATGTGGAGTATTTTTATGTAACAAAATATACTCGTAATGATAACGTGGACAAATTTAACTAAGTGTTTAAAAAGATAAAGTTTTAAGTGCTGATTTTTATCATTACAGTAATAAACTCATTTTGAATACACAGTCTCATGTGATATTATTAAAAAGATATAAGAAAGAGAGGAAGTTAGCTTATGACTAAACCTATAGTAGCTATTGTAGGTAGGCCTAATGTAGGTAAATCTACAATTTTTAATAGAATAGTTGGAGAACGTGTTTCGATTGTGGAAGACACGCCAGGTGTAACACGAGATCGTATTTATTCTTCAGGTGAATGGTTAACACATGATTTCAATATTATTGATACAGGTGGTATTGAAATTGGTGATGCACCATTCCAAACACAAATTAGAGCGCAGGCAGAAATCGCCATAGATGAAGCGGATGTTATTATTTTTATGGTTAACGTGCGTGAAGGATTGACACAAAGCGATGAAATGGTCGCTCAAATTTTATACAAATCTAAAAAACCGGTCGTATTAGCGGTTAACAAAGTAGATAATATGGAAATGCGTACAGACGTGTATGATTTCTATTCATTAGGATTTGGTGAACCGTATCCGATATCAGGGTCACATGGTTTAGGTCTTGGTGACTTGTTAGATGCAGTTGTTTCTCATTTTGGTGAAGAGGAAGAAGATCCTTATGATGAAGATACAATTCGACTATCCATTATTGGACGACCAAACGTAGGTAAATCAAGTTTAGTAAATGCTATTTTAGGTGAAGATCGCGTTATCGTTTCTAATGTTGCAGGGACAACGAGAGACGCTATTGATACAGAGTATAGTTATGATGGACAAGATTATGTTTTAATCGATACTGCTGGTATGCGTAAAAAAGGAAAAGTATATGAATCAACTGAGAAATATTCAGTACTAAGAGCTTTAAAAGCGATTGAACGTTCAAATGTTGTTTTAGTGGTCATTGATGCAGAACAAGGCATCATTGAACAAGATAAACGCGTTGCAGGATATGCACATGAACAAGGTAAAGCAGTCGTGATTGTCGTAAATAAATGGGATACTGTGGAAAAAGATAGTAAAACGATGAAGAAATTTGAAGATGAAGTACGTAAAGAATTCCAATTTTTAGATTATGCACAAATTGCTTTTGTGTCTGCTAAAGAACGCACAAGATTACGTACATTATTCCCTTACATTAATGAAGCAAGTGAAAACCATAAAAAACGTGTTCAAAGTTCAACTTTAAATGAAGTTGTTACTGATGCAATTTCCATGAACCCTACACCAACAGACAAAGGTAGACGTTTGAATGTCTTTTATGCAACACAAGTTGCTATAGAACCACCGACATTTGTTGTATTTGTTAATGATGTAGAATTAATGCATTTTTCTTATAAACGCTATTTAGAGAATCAAATCCGTGCCGCTTTTGGTTTTGAAGGTACACCAATTCATATTATAGCTCGAAAGAGAAATTAACGATTGGGGGATAACAATGACTAAAATTACCGTTTTTGGTATGGGAAGTTTTGGGACAGCCCTTGCCAATGTTCTTGCAGAAAATGGACATGAAGTTTTGATGTGGGGTAAAAATCAAGATGCTGTTGATGAATTAAATACATGTCATACAAATAAAAAGTATTTAAAATACGCGAAATTAGATGTTAACATCATCGCTACTTCAGATATGACTAAAGCAATTCAATTTGCAGATATTTACTTAATGGCTTTACCTACTAAAGCAATGCGAGAAGTTGCTACTCAAATTAATGATAAGCTGACATCTAAAAAGACTTTTATACATGTTGCTAAAGGTATTGAAAATGGGACATTTAAACGTGTGTCAGAAATGATTGAAGATTCTATTTCACCTGAATATAATGCAGGTATTGGCGTGTTGTCAGGTCCAAGTCATGCGGAAGAAGTTGTAGTCAAGCAACCAACTACAGTTGCTGCATCATCAAAAGATAAAAGTGTAAGTAAATTAACGCAAGATTTATTTATGAATGATTATTTGCGTGTGTACACGAATGATGACTTGATTGGTGTTGAACTTGGTGGTGCATTGAAAAATATCATCGCAGTAGCAAGTGGTATCGTAGCTGGAATTGGCTACGGTGATAATGCAAAAGCTGCATTAATGACTCGTGGTTTAGCGGAAATTAGTAGATTAGGTGAAAAGTTAGGTGCCGATCCTATGACATTTCTAGGTTTAGGTGGTATCGGTGACTTAATCGTTACTTGCACATCAACACATTCTCGAAATTTCACATTAGGATATAAACTTGGACAAGGTGAATCAATGGATCAAGCATTATCTGAAATGAATATGGTTGTTGAAGGTATTTATACAACTAAATCAGTTTATCATTTAGCTAAAGAAAAAAATGTGGATATGCCAATTACAAATGCATTATATAGAGTATTATTTGAAAATATCTCAGTAAAAGAATGCGTAAAAGATTTAATGGAGCGCGATAAAAAATCTGAATAAAATGTGTATTATTACACATATACGGCTAATAATTACGTAAAATGAATAGAAATGGCTTAAATTCAACGTTTTTGCCACATAAATGATTGCGATTTATGTAATGCTTGTGTTAAAGTTTTACCATAATGATATAAACATATCATTATCAAACCTCAGGAGGTGAATGTCTAATGAACAAAACAGATTTAATCAATGCAGTTGCAGAGCAAGCTGATTTAACTAAAAAAGAAGCTGGTTCAGCAGTAGATGCTGTATTCGAATCAATCCAAAACTCACTTGCTAAAGGTGAAAAAGTACAATTAATTGGTTTCGGTAACTTTGAGGTACGTGAACGTGCTGCACGTAAAGGTCGTAACCCTCAAACTGGTAAAGAAATTGATATCCCAGCAAGTAAAGTTCCAGCATTCAAAGCTGGTAAAGCATTAAAAGATGCTGTAAAATAATTTTACTTAAAAAGCCCTGAATAAGGGCTTTTTATTTTGCTTTTAATACTTACAACCTGTACATAAATTGTAATGTTCTTCTAAGTTTTTAATCTTTGGAACATTCATTGTTTAAGCGTTCAAAATATTACATGACATAATAGTTTTGATAAAAATAGCAACTACAAAATATACATATGAATATTGAGATTAATTGTTAGCGTTGAATTTACTTAAAAGGTAACCATGTCTACTATAGTATTTTACGTTATTTAAAAAGATGAATAATGTAAATGAAGTAAAGGTTATTATGAGAATTACAAAAGCTACATAAATTACTGTTAGTTTAAATTGAAATTTAAAAATGATAAGTAATCTTAATGCTTCAAAAGATTTTAATTTCTTACATATAATGTTAATATGAATAGTGATAATATCGTGAGGTGTAGACATGGAAACAACTGTTAGCAAATTGGAAAGACAAATAGAAGAAAGATTAAAGGGTGTATCAGAATATGAATCCATTAATATTAATCATCGGTTAGGTAAGTTACTTGATTCATATGATATTCCAGATGTTGCCAAAGTAGCATGCCTCACAATTGACACATCAATGAGACACCTTGATGACATTACATATAATCATTTGTCTAAACATTCCATTTTGATTGGAGATTTAATTAGTGCACATTTTTATACGCTACTAGCAGAAATCAATGATTTATCATTTCAAAATGAAATTAGTAAAGCAATTGTTGAAATTAATGAATTGAAATCTTCATTACATCATCAAGCTTTAAATGATTATGAAATTTCTCAAGCAATAGTAAAAATTGAAACACTTTTCCCATATATTACGTTATCTCATTTCGGTATCAATATTGATGAGTCGGAAATATATAATTATTTATTTGAAGATATGTCTGATTACTATCCATCATACTTCAAGAAATATAATCAAAGTGAAGTAAAGCATTACTTACACGATATCCAAAAAAGTTATTTAAAAAGTAGAGGTAATTAAGCATGGCTGACAATAAAGCAAATAAAGAGCAAGTACATCGCGTTTTTCAAAATATTTCAAAAAAATATGATAGATTAAATAATATTATTAGTTTTGAGCAGCATAAAGTATGGAGAAAACGCGTCATGAAAGACATGGGCGTTAGAAAAGGGACGAAAGCATTAGATGTTTGTTGTGGTACTGGTGATTGGACAATCGCATTAAGCAAAGCTGTAGGACCAACAGGTGAAGTTACTGGTATTGACTTTAGTGAGAATATGTTAGAAGTAGGAAAAGAAAAAACTGCTTCAATGGAAAATGTTAAACTTGTTCATGGTGATGCAATGGAATTGCCGTTTGAAGACAATTCTTTTGATTATGTAACAATTGGGTTTGGATTAAGAAATGTGCCAGACTATTTAGTCGCGTTAAAAGAAATGAATAGAGTACTTAAACCAGGTGGTATGGTGGTATGTCTTGAAACGAGCCAACCAACTTTGCCAGTCTTTAAACAAATGTATGCATTATACTTTAAATTTGTTATGCCTATTTTTGGAAAATTATTTGCAAAATCAAAAGAAGAATATGAATGGTTACAGCAATCTACGTTTAATTTTCCTGGAAAAGAAGAGTTGAAGCGCATGTTTGAAGAAGCGGGTTTCATAAATGTAAGAGTACGTAGTTTTACAGGGGGCGTTGCTGCAATGCACCTTGGCTATAAAGAAAAAGATAATACCAAAGGTGATTAACGTGGCAAAGTTAAACATGAACAATGAAATTAAGAAAGTGGAACAACGACTTGAAAAGGCAATAAAAAGTAAAGATTCTGTATTAGAACAGGCATCATTACACTTATTATCTTCTGGTGGCAAAAGAGTACGCCCAGCATTTGTAATTCTGAGTAGCCAATTTGGCAAAGATGAACAAACGTCTGAACAAACGTATCAAGTTGCAGTCGCATTAGAGTTAATTCATATGGCAACACTTGTTCATGATGACGTTATTGATAAAAGCGACAAGCGTCGAGGCAAGTTAACCATATCAAAGAAATGGGATCAGACAACTGCTATTTTAACTGGGAATTTTTTATTGGCATTAGGACTTGAACACTTAATGGCAGTTAAAGATAATCGTGTACATCAATTAATATCTGAATCTATCGTTGATGTTTGTAGAGGGGAACTTTTCCAATTTCAAGACCAATTTAACAGTCAACAGACAATTATCAATTATTTACGACGTATCAATCGCAAAACAGCACTGTTAATTCAATTATCAACTGAAGTTGGTGCAATTACATCTCAATCTGATAAAGAGACTGTACGAAAATTGAAAATGATTGGTCATTATATAGGTATGAGCTTCCAAATCATTGATGATGTATTAGACTTCACAAGTACCGAAAAGAAATTAGGTAAGCCGGTCGGAAGTGATTTGCTTAATGGTCATATTACGTTACCGATTTTATTAGAAATGCGTAAAAACCCAGACTTCAAATTGAAAATTGAACAATTACGTCGTGATAGTGAACGTAAAGAATTTGAAGAATGTATCCAAATCATTAGAAAATCTGACAGCATCGATGAGGCTAAGGCAGTAAGTTCGAAGTATTTAAGTAAAGCTTTGGATTTGATTTCTGAGTTACCAGATGGACATCCGAAATCACTACTTTTAAGTTTGACGAAAAAAATGGGTTCAAGAAACACGTAGTATTTATGAAAAGTATTGAAAGCGCTTTACCAACCTGTTAATATATAATAGTAATATACATAAACCTATTAAACACAGGGGGATACATAAAGTGGAACGTACATTTTTAATGATTAAACCAGATGCAGTACAAAGAAATCTAATTGGTGAAGTAATTTCAAGAATTGAAAGAAAAGGACTAAAACTTGTCGGTGGTAAATTAATGCAAGTACCAATGGAACTTGCTGAAACACATTATGGTGAACACCAAGGTAAACCATTTTATAATGATTTAATTTCATTTATTACATCAGCACCAGTGTTCGCAATGGTAGTTGAAGGTGAAGATGCAGTTAATGTATCTAGACATATTATTGGCAGCACAAATCCTTCAGAAGCTTCACCAGGATCAATTAGAGGTGATTTAGGTTTAACTGTTGGTAGAAATATCATTCACGGTTCAGATTCATTAGAGTCTGCTGAACGTGAAATTAATCTATGGTTTAATGAAAATGAAATTACTAGCTATGCTTCACCACGTGATGCTTGGTTATACGAATAAAATATAAACTGTAAACCTTTACGATTTATTTATAAAGGTAGAAAGGGTTTTGTTATGTGGTTAGTCATTATGATTATACATAACAAGGCCCGTTTTTTATGTTGTAGTAAATTACTTGAAAAATTTTATAGTTTTTTTGGTAACACGTATTAAAAAGAGAGGAATATTCTTTATCAAATGAAACTAAATAGAGAGAAGGGGTTGTTAAAATGAAGAATATTATTTCAATTATTTTGGGGATTTTAATGTTCTTAAAATTAATGGAATTACTATATGGTGCTATATTTTTAGATAAACCACTTAATCCTATAACAAAAATTATTTTTATACTGACTCTCATTTATATTTTTTATGTATTAGTAAAAGAATTGATTATATTTTTGAAGTCAAAGTATAACAAAAGCGCTTAACATATGTATATTTTAATATCATAATTTTTTTAAACGGACTGATTAACTTTATTAATAATTAACAGTTCGTTCTTTTGTATTAAGAAATGTAGTCAGTATATTATTTGCTAAAGTTGCGATACGATTATATTAAAACGGCTAATCATTTTTAATTAATGATTATATGATGCAACTGTTTAGAAATTCATGATACTTTTCTACAGACGAATATATTATAATTAATTTTAGTTCGTTTAATATTAAGATAATTCTGACATTTAAAATGAGATGTCATCCATTTTCTTAATTGAGCTTGAAAACAAACATTTATGAATGCACAATGAATATGATAAGATTAACAACATATTATAATGTTATCGTGGAAGTATGAAAGGAGCGAGTGTGTATGAGATACCTAACATCAGGAGAATCACATGGACCTCAATTAACAGTTATTGTTGAAGGTGTACCTGCAAATATAGAAATTAAGGTTGAGGATATTAATAAAGAAATGTTTAAGCGTCAAGGCGGTTACGGACGTGGACGTCGTATGCAAATTGAGAAAGATACAGTAGAAATAGTATCAGGCGTTAGAAATGGTTATACATTAGGTAGTCCAATTACTATGGTTGTAACCAATGATGACTTTACGCATTGGAGAAAAATTATGGGAGCAGCTCCAATAAGTGAAGAAGAACGTGAAAATATGAAACGTACTATTACAAAACCAAGACCTGGTCATGCAGATTTGGTTGGAGGTATGAAATATAATCATCGTGATTTACGAAATGTGCTAGAGCGATCATCTGCTAGAGAAACAGCAGCTCGAGTTGCAGTCGGTGCCTTATGTAAAGTGTTATTACAACAGTTAGATATCGATATATACAGTCGTGTTGTTGAAATAGGTGGAATTAAAGATAAAGATTTTTATGATTCAGAAACATTTAAAGCAAATCTTGATCGTAATGATGTTCGTGTAATTGATGACAGTATCGCACAAGCAATGCGAGATAAAATTGACGAAGCTAAAAATGAAGGAGATTCAATTGGCGGTGTCGTTCAAGTTGTAGTTGAAAATATGCCTGTTGGTGTTGGTAGTTATGTGCATTATGATCGTAAGTTAGATGGTAAGATTGCACAAGGTGTTGTCAGCATAAATGCTTTTAAAGGTGTAAGCTTTGGTGAAGGATTTAAAGCAGCTGAAAAGCCAGGTAGTGAGATTCAAGATGAAATTCTATATAATAGTGAAATTGGTTATTATCGTGGATCTAATCATTTAGGTGGTTTAGAGGGTGGTATGTCAAATGGTATGCCAATTATTGTAAATGGTGTAATGAAACCTATTCCTACGTTATATAAACCATTAAATTCAGTTGATATAAATACTAAAGAAGACTTTAAGGCAACAATTGAACGTTCTGATAGTTGTGCTGTACCTGCAGCAAGTATAGTGTGTGAACACGTTGTTGCATTTGAAATAGCGAAAGCATTACTTGAAGAGTTTCAATCAAACCATATTGAACAACTTCAACAACAAATTGCTGACCGCAGACAATTAAATGTTGAGTTTTAACAACGAGAACAATTGAGGTGTGATCATGAAATTACAAACAACCTATCCTTCAAACAATTATCCAATATTTGTTGAACATGGTGCAATTGACCATATTAGCACGTATATTGATCAGTTTGATCAAAGTTTTATATTAATTGACGAGCATGTAAATCAATATTTTGCTGATAAATTTGATGATATTTTATCATATGAAAATGTGCATAAAGTCATTATTCCATCTGGTGAAAAGACGAAAACATTTGAGCAATATCAAGAAACATTAGAATACATTTTGTCACATCATGTAACGCGTAATACAGCGATTATAGCTGTTGGTGGTGGTGCGACAGGAGATTTTGCAGGATTTGTAGCAGCAACACTATTAAGAGGTGTCCGTTTTATACAAGTTCCTACAACGATTTTGGCGCATGATTCTAGTGTTGGCGGTAAAGTGGGTATTAACTCAAAACAAGGTAAAAACCTTATCGGTGCATTTTATCGTCCAACTGCTGTGATTTATGATTTAGATTTTTTAAAGACGTTACCATTTGAGCAAATATTAAGTGGCTATGCAGAAGTTTATAAGCATGCGTTATTGAATGGTGAATCAACGACGCAAGATATCGAACAGCACTTTAAAGATAGAGAGATATTACAGTCATTAAATGGTATGGATAAATATATTGCTAAAGGTATTGAAACGAAGCTGGATATTGTTGTTGCAGATGAAAAAGAACAAGGTGTACGTAAATTTTTAAATTTAGGTCATACATTTGGGCATGCTGTTGAATACTATCATAAAATACCTCATGGTCATGC
>ERZ1023263.179-NODE-179-length-18845-cov-424.758648_pt1 | contig 18845 bp, 19 predicted proteins | sample MGYA00380461_ERZ1023263 | MGnify/ENA primary metagenome ERZ1023263 (study PRJEB33173, sample SAMEA4830316) | metagenome | study: EMG produced TPA metagenomics assembly of the PRJEB25223 data set...
CTTTTAAGCGTGCTTTATTTAGATATACTGTCGTTCTAAAAACGAGCCATATAGAGAGCCTGAGACATAAATCAATGTTCAATGCTCTACAAAGTTATATTGGCAGTAGTTGACTGAACGAAAATGCGCTTGTAACAAGCTTTTTTCAATTCTAGTCAGGGGCCCCAACAAAGAGAATTTCGAAAAGAAATTCTACAGGCAATGCAAGTTGGGGTGTGGGCCTCAACACAGAAGCTGACGAAAAGTCAGCTTACAATAATGTGCAAGTTGGGGTGGGACGACGAAATAAATTTTTCGAAAATATCATTTCTGTCCCACTCCCATGAATCGCCATGCTCAATATACCTTTTAAAATTTAAATATTTATTAACTTAAGATGCTTTAATTCACTTCATTAAAGACTATTTGCTGGGCGTGGTGTTGGTTTTTTCAATAAACTCATAATCATTATTACAATGACTAACATACCACAAATTAGATACATCCATTTAAATCCTACTAAATCGGAAATAGGTCCCATCAATGCGCCACCTAACGATATACCTAAGTCTGCACAGGCAATAAATAAACCTAACAACATATTACGACCTACTTTTGGTAAGACGAAACTTAAGTATGATGTTAATGTTGGATACACCATTGCTTGTGTCATTCCTATTAATATTGCACTACCATAGAAAATAATTGCACCTACTTGCGGACCAAATGCCACTACAAATGACGCGATCACTAATAATGATAGTACAGATACCATATATTTAGGATGCCACATACCATCTGATGGAATGTATTTCCTTAAGTAAAATCTTGCCGCAACAACTGCGATGGCCTGTATTGTCAAAAAGATTCCCGCATTCGCGAATCCTAAACTCACTGTGTATAACGGTACAAATGTACTAACTGCACCAAATACAATCGATGCAACAATCATGATAATACCACTGTTCAACAACTCTTTATTTTTGAAAAATTGCGCAAAAACAGTTACAGCGTTAAACGGCATTTTTTCAATCTTATCTGACGTATCGGGTTCCTGTTCAGCAAAGGTCACGCGATAGCCAAAGAATGTTGTTGTTAATGCGATAAAGATAATGACAATTGCAAATAGTGAAATATTATTTGCATTCCAAATACCTACGGCAACTAATGGTCCGATTAAGTTTGGAATCGTTGAAAATAGCGAGTACAATGATACACCTTCAGAACGATGTTCCTCTGGTAATGCATCAATAATACCTAGCTGTAAAGACATAGAAAAGAATGCCGTACACACACCTTGCATAACACGTGCTACGAAATAACCTTCTAAGCCAGTAAAACCATAAATAATTAAAGCTATGGCATTGATAATCAAAATAATTCTTAATACTTTAATGGGACCGACACGAGCAATAATTTGTCCTGCCCATGGTCGAAATACCATTGCTGTTAACATGTATGCCCCCATAACGATACCGATAACCGTATTCGTTGCGCCTAAATCATGCCCTCGTAAAGGTATAAACACGTTTAAGATTGCATTGGCACTAAAGAACATCAATGTTAATATATATAATCTCAAAAAGGGCCAAGCCATTGCACCTTTCATTATCTCACTCCTTAGAATGATAGTTGTTTTTCTATTAATTCTCTTGTATAAGCATTGTCACTTTTATGCAATGCGCTTGTCGGAATTTGTTCTTCTATTTTTCCGTTTTTAAAAATAATTAATTGATCACATAAATACGTGGCAGCTTGAATATCATGTGTGATAAAAATATAACTCAACTGACGCGTTTCACGTAAATGAATCAATAAATCTAATATTTGTGTTTGAATTGACATGTCGAGTGAACTAATGGCTTCATCAAACAAAATATATTTAGGGTTAATACATATTGCACGCGCAATCGCAACACGCTGCGCCTCTCCACCTGATAACATATTAGGATATTTATCCATGTATGCCTTAGATAGACCGACTTCTTCCAACAATGTAATTGCTTGAACTTCCATAACATCTTTAGGTTGTCCATCACATTGACACATCACTTCAAATAAGATTTCTCTAACAGTCTGAAATGGATGTAATGATGACGTATAATCTTGAAATACAGCACCAATTTGATGACGTCTCACTTTCTTCTTATGCATCGGTTGATCATTTAAGGTTACACAACCTTTATCCGGTTTCTCAATACCTAATATCATACGACTCAACGTCGATTTACCGCTACCACTTTCTCCGATAATCGCAATCGTCGCACCGATTGGACACTCAAATGACACACCTTTCACGATAGGTGTTCGACGACGCTTAAAAACATGTGCGCTTTGATATGACTTTTCAACATCTTTAATTTTAATCATGTACATCACCCCTCATCACATGTTTAAAATGATCATTAATCTTCTTCTTGGTTGATAATAAATACTTCGTATAAACATGTTCTGGATGATGCAAGACTGATTCACGTGTCCCTTGTTCAATAAGCTGACCATTTTTCATCACAACAACACGGTCTGCAATCTTGTTAATAACCGTTAAATCATGTGAAATGAAAATCATCGCACAGTCAAAGTGTTTTTTAATATCTATAAATGCTTCCAGTACATCATATTGTGTAATTGTATCTAAAGCCGTTGTCGGCTCATCAGCAATGATTAACTTTGGTTTCAAAGCTAACGCTAAAGCAATCATCAATCGCTGTAACATTCCTCCTGATAACATGTAAGGGTATGATTTTAATATACGTTTAGGATCTTTCAAACTTAAATAATCCATATATTCAATCAATGTCTTTTCAATTTCTTGTGTAGACATTGACGTATGTACTTTCATAGTCTCAAACATTTGTTTACCGACAGTAGTTGATGGGTCAAAGGCACGACTACCTTGTTGCATGACCATCGCAATATCTTTACCACGGTATTTTTTCAATTGTGCTTCCGATAACGACAACATTGATGTACCATCAAAGATAATTTCACCTGTCACCCCGAGTCGTTCGGGATTCAAACCAATAATCGACTTACAAGTGATTGATTTACCGCTACCACTTTCTCCAATAACGCCTAAAGTTTCACCCTTAGTTAATGTAAAATTCACATCACTCACGAGTGGTTGATCTGTCCAGGTATCTGTAATCGTCAAATGTTTAACTGTTAACAATGTCATGATTGCACCACTCCTTTTTTCACAGAACGAAGTTTATCTTTAGAAGAGATGCGGGGATCAATGGCAATTTGTAAAGCATCGGATAAGAAGTTAAATGCCATCACTATAATCACTATGGCAATACCTGGCGCAAACATCATTTCAGGATGTGTAAACATCACTTTTCTAGCTTCGTTAAGCATCATGCCCCACTCTGCAGTAGGCGCTTTGACACCTAATCCTAAAAATGAAAAGCCAGATATTTGCAAGATCATTGAACACATCGAGCTACTAGAGATAATAGCAATATCTGCTAATGTTAACGGCATAATATGTTTGTGAATAATTTTCATATCATTCATACCGATTGTTTTAGCAAATCTGACATGGTCAGAAGCAGTGTACTGCATAACACTTGTACGTATAACACGACAGAACCATGCCCAACGCGTCAAAATAAATGCCATGATAATATTTTCGGCACCCATACCAAACAATGCAATTAATGCTAACGTTACAACATAACTTGGGAATGCCAACATAACATCACACGCACGCATGATTAAGGCGTCAACAAACCCTTGGAAATATCCTGATAAGAATCCTAAAATAGATCCAATAAGTACAGAAACAAATAGCGCAACAAAGACATATAACAAACTTGGTCTAATCGCATAAATTAACCTAGTTAAAATATCTCTACCTAAATGGTCAGTACCTAGTAGATGTTGAAAACTCATGCCAGCAAATTTGTTTGCTGTATCGATATGGTTAGGATCATAAAATGTCACAAGTGGTGCTGCTAATCCTAAAAAGACATATAATACAATAATGCCTAAAGCAATCACTGCACCTTTATCTTGTAATAATCGTTTTAAAATTATCATCGTGCGCCCTCCCTTAATCTTGGATTTAATAGCGCATTAATGATATCTGCTAATGTATTAAATACAATAAATAATACCGCTACAATTAATACATATGCTTGAATAACTGGAAAATCATGTTCAAGTATTGCTTTTAAGCTTAATTGACCTAGTCCAGGCCATGCAAAGATATACTCGATAACAACTAGTCCACCCATTATCATTGGTATAGACATACAAAAGATTGATACCGCAACTTGTAAAGCATTACGCAACACATGCAACATTAATGTGATAGATTTCACACCGCTTGCTCTTAAATAAAGTACATAATCTTCATTTAATTGTTCCACCATCGAGCGTCTAACATTTCTAAAGTAAATACCAGCATAGGCAATCGTAATAACGATCACTGGCAATATGTAACTTTCTGGACCTGTTAATCCAGAAGTCGGCAATATGTTTAACTTCACTGAAACGTAAATAATAAGTATTGAAGCTATCCAATATGATGGTAATGCAGTTAGAAAGAAAGCCACTGAACGTATCGCACGATCAGTGAACTTTCCTCTTTTTAATGCACTAACTACACCTAAAATAATTGATGTAATCATCACCATAACACTTGAAATTATTGTTAATTTCAATGTATTCATAAATGCTGGACCAATGCGTTCAGCAACAGGATCACCTGTAATGTAGCTTGTACCAAAATTAAATTGCATCGCTTCAAGTAACCAATTTTTATATTGAATTAATAAAGGATCATTGAAACCGTACTTCTCATTCGTTTCTGCAATCAACTCTGGTGTTACATTTGGCGTTCCTTGTGCATGTAAAATTGTCACAGCTGGATTTTCATTTGTAATATACGTCAATAGAAATGTCATAAAACTTACTACAATCACTAATGGAAACATGAGCGCAATACGTTTTAAGATAAATTTGAACATCTAATTGCTCCTTTATTTATACTGCATTTCATTGAATGGTAATTCATACTGTGATTGTGTGAATGATACTTTTTCTAAATCTTTCGGCGCAACAACTGTCATACAACCGTGTGAAATAGGGATAAAGATACCTTCATCATCAATTTGTTTCAAAATGTTTTTATAAGCGTCTGAACGCTCTTTACCGTTTTGGATTTTAAATGCGTCATCAATGCTGTTGTATATTTTATCTTTGTTCTCAATGCCTGATGTTGCACTTTCATAACCATTTTTCGCTTTAAATGCTGCAATAGTACTTTGTGGATCGTACAATAATCCCCAAGTTTGGTTGAACATTAAGTCATAATCACCAGAAGTACGACGTTCAGCAATTTTATCTGATGTTTCGCCATTGATGTTTAACTTAATACCCATTTTCTTAAATTCTGCTTGTAAGTATTCTGCTTGTTCTTTTTGACTTGAAGAACCTTTGTCATAGTACATTGCCATTTCAAGGTTTTTACCATCTTTTTGACGAACATCGCTGTCTTTACCTTTCTTCCAACCAGCTTCATCTAATAATGATTCTGCTTTTTTAAGGTCATACTTACGTGTTGGCATATCGAAATTAATATCTGTTACATTTTTCGCAAATAATTGAGTTGCTGGTTTTTCTTGACCATCTAAAATTTCTTTGGCAATTTTATCTCTGTTTACCATATGACCAATCGCTTGTCTGACTGTTTTGTCACTGACTGCGTTATCTTTTTTACCAGAATTGACAACTAACATTTTCGTATTCATAGGTTGACTACGCTTAATTTGATAGTCACCTGTATCTTTCAATTGTTTTAAAGAGTCTTTGTCTAAGCTATCTGTACCTCTATCATCTGTGAAGGCAAAGTTCGTTTCACCTTTTTTCATTGATAGGAATGCTGTTTCACCAGCAGGCATTACTTTTGCTTGTACTTTGTTAAGTTTAGACTTTTCGCCCCAGTATTGATCATTTTTGTTAAAGTCTGCAGACTCATCTTTTTTGTGTTCACCTAATTTAAATGGACCAGTACCATCGAACTTTTTAACGCCATCTTTTGTTGTACCGTTTTTAAAGTCTTTTGGAGACACAAATACATATGGACGAGGCATCGCTAATTCAGCCAATGCAGGTTGATATGCTTCTTTCAAATTCAATTCAACCGTGTACTTATCTTTAACTTTAACATTGTCAATTAATGTTGAAATCTTTAACCAAGAATGCAATTTTTTATTTTGTTGAACCGCATCAATATTTTTCTTAACTGCGTCAGCATCAAATGGTGTACCATCATGGAATTTAACGTCATCTCTCAAGTGGAATGTATATGTCTTCCCATCTTCAGACACATCCCATTTTTTAGCTAGTAAAGGCTTAATTCCATCTTTCGTGTTACGTACAAGCGGCTCGTATATCATACTTTCAGCAGACATCGATCCACCGTAAACATGCGGATTCATATCACCGATATCTTTAACCGTCGTATACGTTAATTGCTTGTTTTCTTTTTTCTCCTCTAAACCTTTATTACCGCCACAACCAGTTAAAATTAGCCCTGATGCAAGTAACATTGCACTCATTTTAGTTAGTTTTCTCATTTGCTTTTCCTCTTTCTAAATTGATAAGTTGCATTACTTAATCAAATCGTAATGATTATTTTTCTCAATTATTTGCTTATTTTTATGTAAATGTCAAACATAATTCAATAATTTTTTTCTATTATAAAACTTCAAACCCTTATTGTGAAAGCGTTCTATTGATTTCCAAAAATTTTGTGACGAGTGCTTTATCTCCTTCAAATAGATTTGTATTAAATTGAGAAGATAAGTGTTGATCTTGATGCATATCCTTGTACGCCTGGCAACTTGCTTCATAGCGAGTTAGGAACTGATCAATCATTGGCGTTTTGATACCTAGCATTTTTCCAATATGCTGAATCATCGCCGTTCTGTAATAATCTTCACTTGGCATTCTTGGAATTTGAACAACATCTTGTTCATTTTTATAGACTTGCTTAAATGGTACAGCTGAAAAATCAAAGTAATGTCCGTTTTCGTCTGGCTGTGAAAATGGATCAATGAGGATTGCGGTATATCTTACATAAAGCAGATATTCTTGTAAGATATCTGGCAAGATTTCGAAATGCTCAATATCACCTTCATCCAAAGTTTCAGGACGTACTGGATAATTTTCCTTCACCATAAATTGAAGCAGGTTGACTGACGGCACTCTAAATGCTTGTAAAATAGCCATCATTTCCTTCCACATTAAACGCATTTCACGGATTAGTGTCATCGTTATCGGTCCTTCAGGAAATAACTTATACACATAAACCGGTACATCCGTCCCTTCGAAAATGGCTTTCAATGAAAAGTCATTCATAAATAGTGGTGGGTGCACATAAAGCGAACTGTTTCGCGTTTCAGCGTGCAGTGGCGATTCAACGACTTCTAATTGAATCTTCAATTGCTCAGCTAAAGCAGAGATTCGTTGACACATTGTTGAGTTTGAATGTGTCGATCCCATGTACAATTTCTTTTTTACACCTGTTGTCAACACATGATTAGGCGCTTCTTTATCAACAATACGTGTATCGCCAAGATAAGTTGAGAATGAAATCACTTCGATATCTTTATTAAATTTAGACATAAATTGTTCGACAATCATTTGCGAACCAAATGTCGGTGATATTAAAATGACATGTTTGACACTTTGCAAAGTTTCTAACGACAATTGCTGTAGTGTGTCATAATAAGCATCTGCTGTGCATGCCATGACAACCGTTTCGTATTCACCCTTAACGTTTTTAACATCTTTATACAAACGATTAATTTCAAACTTACCTTCCAGATGTTGATGCGCCTCGTTTTGTATTTTGACTTCAAATTGTTTCTCTTTTTTATACGCTTGATATAAGCGTTTTGATTTTTCTGATGTTGAGGCACGTCCAACCATATCAATCTCATAATCTGATTTTAAATAGCAAATATTCGCTAATTGGATTGCGACCGGACCAGTGCCTATCATTAATAATTTAGACATCCGTAATACCTACCTTTATAGCTGCTTTTTTATAAAGTGCTATATCAAAAATTTGCTGTGGTCTCATATGTTTATTCACACATTGCCACTTATCTTCCGCTGTTTCTTGTGACGGATAATTAAATATTGCTTTGATGCCATCACCAAAGCGCATTGCAACTACGACATTTTCATTTGTTAAATCATATAATTCTTCTAAAATGCTGTACTTTAAAGGAATTGTCGAGCTGAATATGATATGCGTCACATCTTTGATATCTTTAAGTTCAGATACCTTTTGATCCGTAATTGTTATATCTTCATTTGGTGCTAAGACGTTAACGATTCTGCGCCCTAGGTCAACGGCTTGTGGATCAATATCAATACCGATAACTGAAGCACCTGTTTCTTTTGCTACTTGAATTAACGTCATTGGATATGCACCTGAACCAACTAACAATAATTTGTCATTGCTAGCTATACTACATTGTCCAAACTCTTCATCAATACAATGTTCTATATTGTCAAAGTAACCTGTGGTAGACGCCTGTCCGTCTAATAGACGTCTCGCTCTAATGACTTCCACTTGTTTAACACACTGCGCTGTAATATATTGCAGTGATTTTATTAATTGTGCTTTTTCTTCAACGTCACGCCAAGCATTAAATTGTTGTTCATAAATAGGATTTAAAATAAATTCACTATAGTCATCCATCAATGTTTCTAATGCTTCGATATATTGATCGTCTTGTAATACACGCTCGTAATGCGCTTCAAACTTTTCTAAATATTGTTGTAATATCAATTTGATTTCATTATTAAAGTTATTCATTGTAGGCTCCTTATTCTATATATGCTTTTCCTGTAGCTACAGTTGTAACCTGTCCTTTAATTGAAGTTTGATATCCCAATTGATGACATCGCTTTGATGTCACTAAAATACTGCCCCCTGGCTGATGTACTGTAAAATCTTTGCATGCGTCATTACGTTGATAATTATTAAAAACCCCAATTGATGCTGTACCAGAACCACAGCTATTTTCCCAAATTAAACTTTGAATTTCTGGTATATAGATTAATGGCTGTAAAAATTGACGTTGTTCATCAAAAAGCATCATACCTACTGTTTTATATTTGTGACTCCATTGTTGCTCACGCACAAACGCTTCAACCAAATGTTGAATTTCTGTTGTTACTTGTTTAACTGGAATCACATAATGTACATATGTTTCATAAATAATTTCTATTGCTTTCCATGAATGATTACCCATATTAATTGTTGTTGGCACAACACGATGGGCTTGTGGCATTTGAACTTCATAGTATTGGCAATCATGAATTGCGCATTGCACTAAATCCGAACAGCCAGACACCTTCACCTTAAACTGTTGGTCTTTAAGCAAATGACTTTCTTGCAAATGATGTATATATGACATCGTCGCATTACCGCAAAATTCATTACCGCTCATAACTAAGTGAAAATCATTGCCATCATCATTTTGTGTTGATTCTATAAAGCCTACCTGTTCACAACATACATGTGTTGCGGCCATCAACTGATTGGCGATAGATGCATATTCACTAGCATCATGTTTTGAATGAACAAGTATCGTCATATTCCCCGAAGGATTATACTTAGAAAATTCTATAACCTGCCGATTCATACGACACTCCTTTAGATGTATTTTTAGAGCCTCTGTAATTTTAATTACTAGAGGCTCTTATGCAGTTGTTGCGAAGCAAACAACTGTATTCCTCTAAACCTGTAATTTTTTAGAAGATGAACCTAATAGCTCTATCTAGTAGGTAAGTCATGCTAATTCGCAAAAGCGAAAACCATGGCTCTTATGCAGTTGGTGCGAAGCAAGCAACTGTATTCCTCTTAACCTGTAATTTTTAATAGAAGATGAACCTAATAGTTTCCCATCTATTAGGTAAGTCATGCTAACCCGCAAAGTGGAAAGCATGACTTAGTAATCGGTTGTTGTATCAACATGCAACCGTAAACCTTATTTAAAGTTGCTTCTTGTGGCTCTACAAGCGAATGCAGTTGTCCGTTAACTACATTCACTTAGATGCTTTTACTGTTTTCACCTCAACTAAAACTTCAAAAAAGTTGCAGAAAACAAATCGTAACTATTACGATTTGATTATATACTATATTAGTTGAGAATCATTGTCAATAAAGGTTGTAAATGAATGCACATTTATATTTTGATAATCCTTCCATAAACATCGTATTCTCAGCACATTCAAGTCTTTTTGAAAATTTTTATCAATAATTGAATAGAAGTTCCGTTCTCGTCAGTTCAAAATTTTACGTAAGTTGTCTCTGCGTATTGCTTTAGTGAGAATAACCCACACTTGTGGAAACGTCCTTTTGTTAATCTACAATGGATCCCCTTGTCTTTCGCTAACATTTCCTATCACCAATCCTGTAACGAATTTTCATCGTCAAGTTGTTGCCCATGCAATGCGCACCAAAAAAAGCTTTGTACAATTTCGTACAAAGCTTTAAAAATTCAAATAAAAATATCATTATTTTAATGAACTAGCCATATCAGATTTTATTTCGTTTGCTAATACTTGTAATTCAGGGAAGTAATTATTAGCAAAGCCAATTATTATTTTATTTTTTACAAACGTGTTAATCTCTCAATCTTCTGGAATCGTATTTTCTATTAAATTCAAAAGCTCACTATGACTTATGTTCTCTATACTTACTGTATTTAAATATTTTAAAATCGCAAGATACAATTCATCAAATACTTCATGTTCAAAATCAAAGTCCAATAATAATAAACTAACGGAATTAGTTTCTAACTGATTATCTCCAATTTTATCTGCAATCTCTCTTATAGCTTGATATAGCAATCTAAAACTTTCTTTTTCTTTTAACATAAAATTCTCCTTAATTTATTAGAATAGACAAAATACAGCTTATTTTAAAGATACTCCAAAAGTTTGAACTCGAGATTCTGATAAATTAGATGCACGACCTACAATACGTTAAAACAAGCTTTAAGCAATACACTTCAAATGAACAATATGTGATTTTCAAAGATTAATTAATCTCCGCTTTAAATGTCTTTCATTGCGACAATATGCATACATTGCCTACTTCATGCCAAATTCTTTTCCACTGGATATCGATTTTAAATAATTATTCCAATGTCCGCTTCCACGAATCATCACTCAACATCTCGCCAGGCCATGTGTAAGCCATAACACCACCGTCAATGCGAATTGTTTCACCAGTAATAAATGAACTGTCATCAGATGCTAAAAAGACAACGAGCTTGCCTACTTCTTCTGGTTTACCTAAACGTCCCAGCGGAGTCATCCATTTTTGATTTTCTCTAAATGTTTTACCTGCATCATCCTCACTCGTACCTGTCAGTTTATCTACTAACGGGGTTTCAATTGTACCTGGTGCAATTGCATTGGCTCGAATGCCCTCGCGGCCATACTCAATTGCGATTGATTTTGTAAAATTAATCACTGCACCTTTCGCAGCATTATATCCAGAGCGATACAAGTCTGCTGCTTGTCCGGAAAATGAAGACGTATTAACAATAGAGCCACCTTGATTCATCATTAAAGGTAACATCATTTTCGTCATTAAAAATGTCCCACGCATATCTACATTCATAATCTTGTCATACACATCTATTGGATACTCATGAATTCTATCAGCCGCATTATCCACACCGGCATTATTAAACAACACATCGATTCTTCCAAACTGTTCCTTTATGTCAGACACAAAGTCTACCACTTGTTGTTCGCTTGCAATATCCACATTATACGCCTTCGCATTGTCACCATTACTTTTAATTTTATCGACAGTCTCCGATACCGCTTCAGCTATGTCTACCGCCAATACATACGCACCTTATTGAGCTAAAGCGATTGCAGAAGCTTGACCGATACCTGTACTTGTTCCTGTTACGACTGCTACTTTATTTTCCAAACGTTTCATTCAGTCACTCCTATACAACATATCTTAAACTTACAGTCCTTATTTTCCACTGTTCGATGCTTCATAAACCTAATAGATAAGTCTTCAGGCAGTCTTAACTACTCTGCTATACACTTTCTATTGAATAACTCAAAATATTTAACAATATTAGTTTTTTTATTTTCTGAAAATTGTTACTTTTGAGAGTATTTTTTGTTACACTTTAAATATTTAACAAAGGGGGGAATCATTGATGACATCAAAACATCAACAAAAGGGGTCTATCGTCAATCGTTTCTTGAATAGTGTTGAAAAAATTGGAAATAAATTGCCAGATCCTAGCGTTTTATTCTTTTTAATGTGTGTGGGCTTAGCCATTATGACGTGGGTTATCTCATTATTTAATGTATCTGTTAAGCATCCAGGTACGCATCAAACCATTTATATTAAAAATATAATTAGCCATGATGGATTTACGATGATAATGAATGATACGATTAAAAATTTCTCAGAGTTCCCAGCATTAGGCTTAGTACTAGCAGTGATGATTGGTATTGGTGTTGCAGAGAAAACAGGATACTTCGACAAGTTAATGATTTCTGTTGTGAATCGCGCACCACGTTTCTTAATTTTACCGACTATTATATTAATTGGTATTTTAGGTAGTACAGCCGGCGATGCTGCTACAATTATCTTGCCGCCGCTCGCAGCGATGCTTTTTATTAAAATTGGCTATCATCCTATCGCTGGACTAACGATGGCATATGCTTCCGCTGTAGGTGGCTTTGCCGCAAATATAGTTGTTGGTATGCAAGATGCTTTGGTCTATTCATTTACAGAACCAGCAACACGTATCGTTTCAGATTCTATTAAAACAAACGTTGCTATGAACTGGTACTTTATCGCAGCGAGTGTCGTTGTATTACTTCCTACGATATTGCTAGTTACAACTAAACTGATTATTCCTAGGTTAGGTCAATATGATGATCGTTTAATGCATGATGATCATGAAGAAACGTCTTCACATATTACTGACAAAGAAGCTAATGCTTTAAAATGGGCAAATATCAGTTTCATAGTCACAATTATTTTATTAATTATTACAGCCATTCCTGAACATAGCTTTTTAAGAAATGCTAAAACAGGCAGCTTACTAGACGATGCGCCATTAATTAACGGTGTCGGATTAATTATTCTTGTTGTATTTTTAGTACCTGGATTAGTTTATGGGATTTTAAGCAAAGAAATTAAAAATACAAAAGACTTAGGTAAAATGTTCGGCGATGCTGTAGGATCAATGGGAACATTTATCGTTATTGTGTTTTTTGCAGCACAGCTACTTGCGTATTTAAAGTGGAGTAATTTAGGAATTATCGCTGCTGTTAAAGGTGCCAAATTATTAGAACATCAAAACGGCATTGTATTGATACTAGGTATTATTGTACTGAGTGCAATGGTCAACATGTTAATCGGAAGCGCATCGGCTAAATGGGGTATTTTAGGACCGATATTCGTACCAATGTTAATCCTTATCGGCTTTCATCCCGCATTTACGCAAGTCATTTACCGTGTAGGCGATTCAATTACCAATCCAATTACACCGATGATGCCGTACTTACCTTTATTATTAACTTATGCACAAAAATACGATAAACGCATGAAACTCGGAGCCTTACTTTCTAGTTTAATGCCGTATTCAATCGCGCTAAGTATTGTGTGGACAGTATTTGTCATCATTTGGTTCCTATTAGGTATCCCTGTTGGACCAGGTGGACCGATATTCGTTAAATAACAGTATTCAAGGGGATAATTTAAAATGCCACTATACAAGATTTGACCTGTATAGTGGCATGATTTGTTATGATATAGCGTTCGAGATGAAACTCTGCATTTATATGAACAATTATAGTCTATCACTAATAATATTTAGTCTGTTCCAACCGTTAATTTGGTTTACAACAAAGACAAGATCAATAATTTGTTCTTCATCATAAAATGATTTTAGCCGGTCAATAATTTCAAACTTCTTAAAGTCTTTGATTGAATTTAACATTTCTGCAAATTCAAGCGTCACTTTTTCTTGATCAGTAAATAAATCTAAATGTCTAAAACTCAAGACTTCATCAATTTTCATTTGTGTTACACCCAATTCCTTTAATTCTTTTTTATGGATATCAACACAATAATGACAACCGTTAATTTTTGAAATTAATAACTTAATCAATGCACTAAGTTCATCATTAACGGGTGATTGATGAATAAACTTTTCACCTTGGCTCATTACAGACATTAACTCTCCATTTTGTTTCTTGTAATTATACGGCATTTGCAATCTCTCCTTTACATTGTTTAATACCAATCCAGTGATACTACACTTCGAACAATATTGGATAGAATTTGAAATTCTGTATAACATCTTGTCAATCTATGCTTTAGTTAAAACATTTAGCGCTTATATTTAAAAAATATATAAAATATGAAAACAGATTGAAAGGATATTATACCTTGCTCTACCCTTTTTTATAAAAAATCACACACATTTGAGAAAATTTGATAATGTCAATAAACCACGTCATCGACATTGTTATTCGATATATATTGTTCTTATAATGGCCAAACTATTATTCCATTTAAATTAATGGGGTTCGCTTGTGTTAATGTACTTGAAAAATGGGCAAATACTTGTGAATATGAAGTGATTTATATTAATTGCGAAGCACCTTCGATAGCGATGAAATGGATTATTGGAAGGTTACATCAAAATAAAGAAGACCCTAGTGGCCTTCTTTTTTATCTAATTCTTCTTTGATTTTTTCTGGTGATTTTAATTGATTTGCTGGTTTTAGTAATTCACTTAATCTTTCACTTTCTATCATATCTCCGCCAAATTGATAATTATGTTCTGGAGACCCATATGCAACAAAATCACCTTTTTTGTTTTCATTGATGTAACCTTCTATTACGGCATCGCCCATAGGTCCTGTCTTTAAACTTGTGAAATGCACAGATTTGATGGTATTGGTTTCTTTGGTATTATGCTGGAGATAGAGTGTAATACGCTCCTGTTGTTCTTTATAGTATATTGCTTTTTGTTTTTCTTTTTCGTCATATTTCACTTTTAAATAAATGACTGTAGCAACTATACATATACATAAAATAACACCAATAATTATAAAAACATGTTTTTTGGTCATTAAAGTAACTCCTAACTTTAGTGACTCTTCTTTTTATTTAGTTATTTTTTTATATCATCTGGTGATTTTAATTGATGCGCTGGTTTTAGTAACTCACTTAATCTTTCACTTTTAATTAAATCACCACTAAATTGAAAGTCAGTTTCCGGGGTAGAATAAGCAACAAAATCATCTTCTTTATTTTCATTGATGTATCCTTCAATCACATCACTTCCCATAGGGCTTGTTTCCAAGTTAGTGAAATGTACAGATTTGATCGTGTTCGGCTCTTTAGTGTTATGCTTGAGATAAAGTGTAATACGCTCTTGTTGTTCTTTATAATAAATTGATTTTTGTTTTTCTTTTTCATCATATTTCATTTTAAAATGGATACCTGCAACACTGATTAATATGATTAACATAATACTAGTTAATATTAAAATTTTATTTTTCGACATAAATCACCAGCTCCTAATGTAAGGTGGAAAATGAAAAATTTTTATAGTTCTGTAATAATTAATGTTATAGTTTATAAATCATAGTACCACTATCGTCGTATCCAACAACGTGAATATTAGAATTAACTATTGCTGAGAATTGAACGATATGATATTCCGCTTCTATAAAATTCGACACCCTACTAACATAAATATCTTCGATAGCAATCGATATTAAACATGTACAAATCAAGCTAAATATTTCGTGAAAATCACTGTTTAGTGTTTTTCTTTTTGTTTATTTCTTCTTTAATTTTTTCAGGAGATTTTAAATTTTCAGCGTTCTTTAATTTTCCTAAGACTTCATTACTTCCTGTCAATTCTCCAGTGAATTGATAGTTTTCTTCAGGTGACCCATATGCAACAAAATCAGCTTTTTCGTTTTCATTGATGTATCCTTCAATTACTGCATCGCCCATAGGTCCTCTTTTTAAACTTGTGAAATGTACAGATTTGATGGTATTGAGTTCTTTGGTATTATGCTTGAGATAGAGTGTAATAAGCTCCTGTTGTTCTTTGTAGTAAATTGCTTTTTATTTTTCTTTTTCATCAATTTTAATTTTTAAATAGACACACACAATAATAATTAATATAATTAACATAATACTAATAAATATTATTTTTTCTTTTTTCGACAAAAATAAACAACTCATAATTTGAGGTGAGAAACTATGAATATATTGCATGAAAAAGATTCTACATATAAACATTTAGCAGATGAAGCATATAATATAACTCCAAATCAAAAAAAAGTAACTATTGAGACTTCAAACCATTCAGAAATAGATTTTAAAGTGATAGGATTTCGGCAAAATAAGTTTAATGGATTAAAGATGGCTGGCCTATCACCTATGGATAAGAATAAAAACGTAAATACAGATGAATTATATATAGTATATGCCGGCACAGACCCTGATTTGTTAGCAGATTTTGGTTCTGATGTAGTTGAAGATTTAAGGATAGGAATGGCAAAATTTGGTGGCGGATTAAGAATACCACCAACAAAAAAAGAAAGTGCAATTTATGGTGATCTGAATAAAAAAATGATTGATTATAATGATGGGATTTCTGGAATTTCGCAAAATATTATGACCAATCCAATTTCTCAAAGTAAAGAGTCATATATTTTTACAGGTGCATTAATTAACAAACAAAAACCTAAACATGTATATAGTGCTGCCCATAGTTTGGGTGGCGGTTTAGCATTGTTAAATGGTGTGATGTATAATTTTGATGGTGTACGTGCTTTTTCAGCACCAAATACGTATGATTTGTTGCCAGATAATGTTAAAGCAAATTATCGTTCTGAAAAGTATGATGGTAAGTTTATAAATTATGTCCATCGTTCAGATATAATTGGTAATTCAGATTTGTTTTCACAGCGTATAGGCACACAAATTTATGGCAAAGATGTAGGGAGTTTTAGTTTGTTAAATCCTATTTTAGGTCACGGTACAGATACATTTGAATTTAAAGGCGATAATGTTCGTATCAAAATGGATACAGATGAAATGTCAAAAATAGCAAGTGATTTGAAAGCATCGTGTGAATTTGTAGATGATGCTATTAAAGCTTATCAAAAGTATATGGATGATACCAAAGCAGCTGCGAAACGAATTGAAAGAAAATATACAGAAAAAATAAGAACAGGTAATTATAAGCATATAAAACCATCAGACATAGAGGATTACATGGAAGAATTATCTGTATCGGGGAAATATGAATTTTATAATGATACCGCATTTGAAACAGTTATGAGTGAATTAAATCGAATTCGAAAGAATGTTGAATCTTTTGCGGACAAATTAAAACATGCGGGCGAGAAGATGGAATCACGTGATAAAGAAATAGGTGAATTATATAAAATATTTGAGAGGTAATGTATATGGGTTTTTTAGATGATCTTGCGGAAAGCATAGAAGAACAAAGTGATTTATCTGAATTTAAACAAGCTATGAAAAGTGAGTTACAAACTAAAGTGGAAGAAGCTAAAACAAAAATTGAATCTATTGATGAAGATATTTGGGATTGGCAAACTACAGTAAATAATAAGAGAGATGCTATCGAAGAATATTGTGAAGGTAAAACGGCTGAGCATGCAATTGAAAGACTAATGCAAGATAAGCAAGATATTGCAGGTATGCGATGGACAGCAGAAGATGCAGAGAAAAGCTGTAAAGTGGGTAATTGGTTTTGGTAATATACGAGAGAATAAAAATACGTTATGAATTAGAATAAATATTCACCTGGAATTTGACTTAACATCCAACTTTACTGTCATTTTATGACTAATCATTTAAAAATGACCATCAAAGATAAAAAGAAAGACCGCATGAAATTAGCGGTCTTTCTTTTTATCTTCTAATTCTTTTTTGATTTTATCAGGTGATTTTCTTTCATGTGCAATTTTTAATAATTTATCTACTCCTTCACTTTTTATCATAGCACCACCAAATTGATAATTATGTTCTGGAGTTGCATAGGCAACAAAATCATCTTCTTTTTTTTCATTAATATAACCTTTAATAACAGCGCTACCCATTGGACTTGTTTCTAAATTAGTGAAATGTACAGTTTTGATGGTATTGGGTTCTTTAGTATTATGCTTGAGATAAAGCGTAATACGCTCCTGCTGTTCTTTATAGTAAATTGCTTTTTGTTTTTCTTTTTCGTCATGTTTCATTTTTAAATAGATACCTCCAGTAACTATAGAAATACATAAAATAACACCGATAATTATAAAAATAGTTTTTTTGGGCATTAAACCAGCTCCTAATTTTAAGTGAAGGATAAAAAATTTATACTTCTATGGTTATGAATGTTATAGATTAAAGATTATAGAACTAAACTAATCTTCTTCAGTAAACTAACTATTATCATTCCCTATAATTGAGCATTAAATTAAAAAGACGATTACCAAATACTCTCTTACAATTAAATATAGTTTAACACCTTGTAAACAAAAATAAAATTAATCTTATTTTCCAATATTAAAAATTTTAAATACATGTACATAGCTAACCTATATAAAATATCTTAATTATATAATTATTAGATACAAGAGCACACTAATTCTATTGATTAAAAGTATCTATATATCATTTCAATCGCATAATAATTCATATTTATAGCCATTACATTAAACGCCTTTCTTCCACGTCTCAAACACCTTTTTATACAGGACGCACTGTAATTTCATTCACGTTAACGTGACTCGGTTGTGTT
>ERZ1023263.200-NODE-200-length-17136-cov-165.396054_pt1 | contig 17136 bp, 30 predicted proteins | sample MGYA00380461_ERZ1023263 | MGnify/ENA primary metagenome ERZ1023263 (study PRJEB33173, sample SAMEA4830316) | metagenome | study: EMG produced TPA metagenomics assembly of the PRJEB25223 data set...
GTATGCACTTTAACGTTTCATTATTCAAAGGTAAAGAAAATGCATTCTTTGATCCAAATACTGAAATGGGCTTAACGGAAACTGCATATCAATTTACAGCAGGTGTGCTTAAAAATGCACGCGGATTTACTGCTGTATGTAACCCGTTAGTAAACTCATATAAACGTTTAGTACCTGGTTATGAAGCACCATGTTATATTGCATGGAGTGGTAAAAACCGTTCACCATTAATCCGTGTACCATCTTCAAGAGGATTATCTACTCGTATCGAAGTACGTTCAGTAGATCCAGCTGCAAACCCATACATGGCGTTAGCTGCAATCTTAGAAGCTGGACTAGATGGTATTAAAAATAAATTAAAAGTTCCAGAACCAGTTAACCAAAATATTTACGAAATGAACCGTGAAGAACGTGAAGCAGTAGGCATTCAAGACTTACCTTCAACACTTTATACTGCATTAAAAGCAATGCGTGAAAATGAAGTTATTAAAAAAGCTTTAGGAAATCATATCTATAATCAATTTATTAATTCAAAATCAATTGAATGGGATTACTACAGAACTCAAGTCTCTGAATGGGAAAGAGATCAGTACATGAAGCAATATTAATACGCTAAACAATGATGGGAAATCAGTAATATCAAGGGCTAGAGCGTTTTGCTTTAGCTCTTTTTTGATTTAACTGGGCAACTTTTCGAGGTGTAAAATGCGTCTTTTGTTACGATTGGGCAACTTTTGGGAACCTTAATCAAAAAATATCACGTATATATTTCTCGAAATTTTCTTTTGCAGTATTATTCATTTTCTCAGTGACATGACTATAAATGTTGCTTGTTATGAATTCACTTTTATGACCTAATCGCTCCTGAATTACTTTCATGGGCACATTACTTTCTAGTAACAATGTTGCATGCGTATGTCTTAATTTATGTATACTTAGTTCATTGCCCTTTCCTAATATTTTACCTGTTACATATTTCATTGTATTGTGGGTGGTAGAACGTGGAAGTGGGTCTCCAAATTCATTACAAAACATAAAATCATAATCAGTATAATATAATTCACTATTTGCTATTTTGTTTGCATTTTGAAGTGTTCTCAACTTGAATAGTTCCTTTCCTAATTTGTCACTTATAAATATGATTCTATTTTCCTTATTTTTGGTAGTGCCAAATTTTTTTCTTTTTTGATCATACGACTTTGTAATTGATAATGTTTTAAGCTTTTTGTCATAATCATTCCAATTGAGTGCGTTTGCCTCACCGATTCGTATACCTGTTTCTATAAGTGTTCTAAATAAGAAATATTGATAAATATCCCGCTTTTTAACCATTTCTAAAAAAAGATTAATTTTATCGCTAGGTAAATATTTAGCTTTAACCTTTTCTTTTAAATTTTTATGTTGTAATGAAATACCATCACATGGATTAAAATAAATGATTCTATCATATTTAGCACGTTCCATTGCACGTTTCATCAAATGATGTGTTTTTGAGAGCGTTGATTTACTGTAGCCACGTTGAATTAAAGTGTTTATGAATTTTTGGTGCATCGATGGTGTAATATTTTTAATGTTTATATTAGGGTCATAGATGTCTAATAATCGTTTTTTTGAATATAATTCAATATTATAGGTGCTATCGTTAACCTTATCTTTTCGCCAAGTCTCTAAGTAATAGTCGAGCCATTTTTCAAGTGTATAATTCATGTTTTCCTTATAACCATTTTTAATATTTAACTCAACTTCTAAAGCTGCTTTTTTTGCTTCCGCTTTTGTTCTAAACCCAGATTTACTTATAATTTTTTTTGTTCCCAATGAATCTTTATATTGAACTTTATACCGCCATTTATTGCCTCTTTTTTCAAATGATGCCATATTGGTTACCTCCCTAAAATAAATGAAAGGGCAGGAATTCTGCCCAATTAAATTATTTGTCTAAGTGGTCGATTGCGTATTGTGCTTCTGAAGGTGTAAATCGTCCTCCGTATTCTGAAATTAATTGATCATAAATTTCTCTAGTAGACATATTCAAACTTTTGGCATATGATTTAGCACTTTCTAATGCGTTTTTATTATAGTCAGCTTTTAAATGATTTATTGCGTATTGCGCATCATCTTTTGGAAATTTGCCTCCATATTCCGAAATTAATTGATGATATATATCTTGTTTTGATAAATGTAAGTGTTCTGAATAAAACTCTGCTTGTTTTAAAGCTGATTTTTGGTCACGTGTCATACTATCATCTATGCTAGAACTAGAGCTTGTAGTTGAACTATCAGATGTTCCTTTTGTAATCGTGTCAAACGATTCTTGATATTTACCACTTGTTTGTTCTTTTGCTTTTTCGTGATTCTCTTCATCTTTATCAGTGATACTGTCAGATTTATCGCTTTCACTACTTGAATCTAAATTCGCTACATAAGGTTTAATCATCTGAACTTGTCCAATATAAGTTATACTAGCTAAAGCAATAACCGCTATAACTACAGTAATAATTGTCCTAACTAAAGACGGCCATTTGCTGAATTTCCACATTAAAAATAAGCCTAAAGGAAATAGGAATAAAAGTGATAAAACAATACACCATTCTTGTTTGTACCATGATGTTGATTCTTGTTGCATTTAAACGCCTCCTAAATAATTTCTTGATGAATACTTAACACATCGGTTTTGAACATATTGAGAAAATGTAAATCTGAGTACTTAACTTCATAGAAGTATATTGTTAGTAAGATGTCTGTTACAGGCACTTTAAAATAAGCGCTTAACTGAGGTATGGTTTTGCAGTCATGTAGATATATCGCTTGTTTAATTTGATTTAAGGGGATTAATAATTCAAAATCATGACAATGACAGTGATATAAAGACATGGGTTCTTTAATTTCACTCGTTGATGTAGATGATGATAAATTCTTATTAATATATAAATCATTACCTATAATCAGACATTCTAATTTATCCGGCATCTCAATATATTTAATCTTTATATCATCCATCAACTCCTTGTATTGATGCATAATTTCACTCCTTTATTAAATTTTGATTTATATTTCGGTTGTTATCATCTCCAATTAACAGAAGTTTAATTATGCATAATTTGATATATAAAAAAAGAAAGACGTAGTAATACTAATACAATGATTAGTAAAATGAGCGTCTTTCTTTATTTATCGCTATTTGAATTTGTATTTCTTTTACTTTTAATATATTCGATGAAGTTCACGATTTCTTTCATCTCTTCATCTGTGACATCATCTTTTATATGTGCTGCGATGATTTGTTCATTTTGATTTAAATGACGTTCCTCATCAGTAGGACGTTTAGGTGATACATCATAACCCAACAGCCAAGCTTCGCTAACATCTAGAACTTTAGATAAAACATAAAGTTTCTTTTGTCCAGGGCTAGTTTTACCATTTACATATTGGCTTAAATCGGTTTTGGTTATTTTAGCACCGTTATCACTTAGTAATTTAGATTTATTTATAATGTCTATTTGTTTCATTTGTTTATCTAACATTGCTTTCTTCAATCTAGAACTAAATGATTCTTTCATTTTAAGAAACCTCCAATGCAACTTATAGATAAATTATAGACAATTTTGAACAAAAGTTCAATAACTACATTCAAAAAATATGAACAAAAGTATTGCGTATTAATTTTTAATGTGATAAATTAAGTTCATAAAGTTCAAAAAAAATGAACTAAAAAGGAGGGGTATTTATGCGTTTTGATTATTCAAGTTTAAATGGGAAAATAGTTGAGAAATTTGGTAGCAGATATAGCTTTGCTCATGCAATGCAATTGTCGGAAAGGAGTATATCGTTAAAACTTAATAATAAAGTTGGTTGGAAAGACAGAGAAATATTTAAAGCTGTAAACTTGTTAGAAATTAAAGAGTCAGAGATTCCAATTTATTTTTTTAACACAGAAGTTCAATAGAATTGAATTATAAAGGAGTGAAAAACATGCTAAATATTCAACTGAATGAAGCAATGATTAACGATTTAGTACAAAAGAAAGTTGATGAAATCTTAAGTACCTACAAGAGGCAAGTTGCAACTGTAGATATTAAAGATTTAGTGGAGATTACTGGTTTAAGTAAAGCAACGCTAATACAAAAGATAGTCTATGAACCTGAAATTGTAGCAGTGACAAGACGAGTAGGCACTAGAGTGTTATACCTTTATCCGCAAGTATTAGAGGCTTATCAAACGCTAATCAATCGAATTGGAGGACATTAACCACATGAGTAATAGTCAATTATTCAAAAACGAAACAGAACGAGCTGATTGTATGAAAAAAATTCTAAATGATCAACTGAAAATAAAACTAGAGAACGAGAAAGTTATACAAATTAAGGATTTAAAAGGTGTGAGATGAAGAAAAATAAATTAATAGGAGGAATGATAAATGGTTTGGTTAATCGTAAGTATTTTAGCAATGATTCTTTCAATCGTGTCAATAGCAATAAATTTAAATAATAAAGAATCAAGGAGGAAATTCAAATGGAAGAACCACAAAATCGTTTGAACAAAATTTTAGAAGGTATCAATGGCATGCCCAAATATGAATGGGACAGAATTGTGCAAGAAGTTGAAAGAGTATACAGCCATATGACCGTCAAGGTGGAGCTTGACAGTCACAGCTGTGAAGTACTTAAGAAATCACTTAGTTAAAACTTGGATGAAACTTGGATGAATACGGTAGTGAACATTATCAATCTCAATATTGATGTAATCGTAATCAAAGAGTGTATCGATTTTTTCTTTATACCAATGATTTACATCGTTATATGAGTTATCGATAATTACGTTTTCTGTATTAGACAAATTAACCCATTCACCAAGTAAACAAGCGTAAACGTTTTTCATATCTATCACCTCCTTCCATTAGGAGATATCTAAATTATACACGAAAGGAGCAAAAACAATTTGCAAGAATTACGAACATTTAATTTTGAAGAATTACCAGTAAGGACATTAGAAGTTGACGGCGAACCATATTTTATAGGAAAAGATGTTGCTGACATTTTAGGTTACACAAATTCAAGAAAAACTTTATCTGACCATGTAGATGAGGAAGATAAGCTGACGTCACGAATCGTTACGTCAGGTCAAAACAGAAATGTAACGATCATCAACGAATCTGGATTATACAGTTTAATCTTTTCTAGCAAATTAGAAAATGCGAAAAGGTTCAAACGTTGGGTAACTTCGGAAGTTTTACCATCACTAAGAAGAACAGGAACATACCAAACAAAACCATTAACTACATCGGAACAAATTCAATTAATAGCACAGGGCAACACAGAATTAGATGAACGTGTTACTAAAATCGAAGAAACATATCCAATTATGCATGGAGAAGCGAAACATATTCAAAGGTTAGTTGCTCAAAAAGTTGCGGAAATTGTGAGAAACAAATTTAACGGTTTCTACGACCAGGTATCAAGAAAGTTATTCGCTGAAATATATAAAAGTATTAAAAAAATTTTCGACGTACCGAGTTACAACTGTATACCTCGAGGACGATATCAAGAAGCGATTAGATTTGTAGAGAGATGGCAACCATCATATGAAACAACGTACCAATTAGAAATGAAATTAACAGAATAGGTAGGGGTCACAATGAGTGAAGAAATGGCAACTTATTAGTTTAACAAAATGTATCAACTAGGAATTATTCACGAAGTATTAAGGCAGGGAGGATGCGAATGTCTAACACATATAAAAGTTACATCATAGCAGTAATGTGTATAACAATTTTAGCAATTTGTTTAATGCCATTTTTGTACTTCACAACAGCATGGGTAATTGCTGCAAGTACTGGCATTGCAATATTCATTTTCTATGATGAGTATTTTTTTAGAGAATAAAAAAACTGACTGCTAACGACAATTAGCAATCAGAAATTAAAAAACAATTAACAAATAAAGTATATCAATTTTGGGGGAAGACAACAATGAAAAATGAATTTAAAAACATGAGCAGACAAGAATTAAGAGATTTATTGGCTGAAAAGAATGGAGAATTGTTTGAATTAGTGAATGAAATCAATAAAGAAACTGAATTTGACGCTTTACTTTTTTCAACTGTAGGGGTTAGTAATGGACATACTACATCATCGTCACATTGTGCGCTTGGGGATATTGCAGGTCTTGCTAATTTATTGAATAACGAAAATGATTACCACGATATCGCAAATGTTATCGAAATGTATAAATTAAAAAAATTTTTAGGTATAGATGACGACAAGGATGATGATAACAATGAAGAATGATGCTAATGAAAAGATGTTTGTTCTATATCAACAACTATTTGATGAGTTTAAGAAAACGAATGAAAACTGCTTGTTGGAAATCGAACAGACACCAACCTCACAGATTATTATTAATTTTTTACATTATCACGATAGTTATAAAACAAATAACAAGTTGTTACAGATATTAGAAGTATATCCAGAGTCACATGAACGGATGAAGAACTATATTATATCGGTAATGCGTGGGCAGATATTAGTTAAGAAAGGTGTTTAGTTTTATGAATGAATTACAAGCACGAGAACTAGAAACATTTGAACAAGATGACCGGTTTCAAGTCACAGATTTAAATAGCGCTAACTGGGTTTTTAAAAAGTTAGACGCAATTACAACAAAAGAGAATGAAATTAATGAACTGGCAAGCAGTGAAATCGAACGTATAAATTTATGGCGCGATAAAGAAATTGAGAAATTACAAAGTAATAAGGAATACCTTCAAAGTCTTGTGATTGAGTATTTCAGAATTGAAAAAGAGAAAGATAAAAAATTTAAGTTAAATACGCCATACGGCAAAGTAACCTCTCGAAAAGGGGCAAAAGTGATACAAGTTAGTAACGAAAACAAAGTTATTGAACAGCTTGAACAACGTGGACTGAATGACTATGTAAAATTGACAAAAAAACTTAGTCAATCAGAGATTAAGAAAGATTTCAATGTAACTGAAAATGGCACGTTGATTGATGTGAATGGCGAGATTTTAGAGGGCGTTAGAATTATCGAAAAACCAACATCTTACACAGTTAAGGTGGGAGAATAGATGGCTGGAAAAACTATTCAAGGCGTCGATATCTTAAGGCAACTAGGTGTGAAAGATATCAGCAAACAAAATGCTAATAAGTTTTATAAATTCGCTATTTACGGAAGATTCGGGACTGGTAAAACTACATTTTTAACCAAAGATAATAATGCTTTAGTACTAGATATAAACGAAGATGGGACAACGGTAACTGAAGATGGTGCAGTTGTACAAATCAAAAATTATGAGCATTTTAGGACAGTAATTCAATTATTACCAAAAGTTATAGAACAGCTTAGGGAAAATGGCAAACAAATCGATGTTGTAGTAATAGAGACTATTCAGAAGTTGAGAGATATTACGATTGAGAATGTTATGAAAGGTAAGATTAAAAAACCGACATTTAATGATTGGGGCGAGTGTGCTTCGCGAATTGTAAGTATTTATCGATATATTTCTAAATTACAAGAGGAGTACCAATTTCATCTTGCTATAAGCGGGCATGAGGGCATCAATAAAGATAAAGATGATGAGGGTAGCACTATCAATCCAACAATCACTATAGAGGCACAAGATCAAATTAGAAAAGCAATTATTAGCCAATCTGACGTGTTAGCAAGAATGACAATTGAAGAGAATGAACAAGACGGCGAAAAATCTTATCAATATGTACTTAACGCAGAACCATCAGATTTATTTGAGACTAAGATAAGACATGCTAGCAATATAACAATTTCAAGTAAAAAATTCGTTAATCCTAGTATTAATGATGTAGTTCAAGCAATCAGAAATGGAAACTAGAAATTAACTAAAGGCGGTAAAAAATCATGAAAATTAGAGGTAGAGCACTATACATTCAAGAAACTAATCAAGAGGCATTCATGAAAGGCGGGGAGTTTTTAGGCGCTGGAGAATTCACAGTGAAAGTTGCAAATGTCGAGTTTAACGACAGAGAAAACAGATACTTCACAATTATTTTTGAAAACAACGAAGGTAAACAATACAAACACAACCAATTTGTCCCACCATTCCAACAAGATTTTCAAGAAAAACAATATATCGAGTTACTTAGTAGATTAGGAATTAAATTGAACTTACCTGATTTAACTTTTGACACTAATCAATTAATTAACAAAATCGGTACTATTGTACTTAAAAATAAGTTTAACGAGGAACAAGGTAAATACTTTGTAAGACTTTCATATGTAAAAGTTTGGAATAAGGGCGATGAAGTAGTTAATAAACCAGAACCTAAAACTGATGAGATGAAACAAATAGAACAGCAAGCAAATGGGAAACAGACGCCAATGAGCCAGCAAAGTAACTTGTTTGCTAATGCACCTATAGAAATAAATGACAATGATTTACCGTTCTAGGACGTGGTTTAAATGGCTGGCTGGATAAAAATACATCGTAAAATTATAGACCATTGGATTTGGACGGATTCTAAGAGACTAAAATGGTGGATGGATTTATTACTATTAACCAATCATTCAGATAAAAAGGTAATGTTAGGTGGGAAATTAGTTGTTTTAAAGCGTGGTTCTTTTCATACATCAGAATTAAAATTATCTGAACGATGGAACGTATCTAGAAACACAGTTAGAAATTATTTGAATGCGTTAGAAAAAGACACCATGATAACCACTAAAAAGACAAAAAACGGAACAACTATAATAGTGCATAACTACGGTATTTATCAAGATAATGATGATTATAAAAAACAAAAGACTGAACAACTAAGTGAACAACAGTGTGAACAACAGAGTGAACAAAAGAAAGACAACAGACTGAACAGAACAATGAACAAGACTAAAGAATTAAAGAATATAAAGAATGATAAGAATGTGAAGAATATGAAGAAGGAGAAGAAGAATTATAAAGTCTTCGACTTCTTTCAAGAAAATGGATTTGGATTTATCACTCAGTATATTCTTGAAGACATAAATTATTATCTAGATGCTTTTTGTCAAGATTCGGATGAAATTTTGATTGCTGCACTGAAGATAGCTAAAGACAGAAATAAAGTTAATTGGGGTTACGCTAAAAGTATTTTAAATTCTTGGTTACAAATGAATTTAAGCAACTACGATCAAATTAAAGCTTATGAAGCTCAATATAAAGCCACGAAAAAAATGCAGAATAAGCAAAAAGAAAATTATAAGTCTAAAGAAAAAACGCCAAGTTGGTTAACCAATCAAAATCAAAATACAGCTGTCGAAGTTGATGAAGAATTTGAAAAAGACAGGGCTGAATTTTTAAAAAAATTAAATGCTCATTGGGGTGATTAGGTGTTAAGACAAAATAATATTTGTGACGATGCATCAACAAATCGACAATATACGCTTAGAAAAAATAAAAGTCTGATTAAACAATTTTTCGACAGCAAACAATATTTATACCAAGCAGATAGAAAAGTTGCTCATGTTCATGTAGTGAATGACATATATCTTATTCACGGTCATCACAAAACGATGTTTAAAGGCGTGAAAAAGAAATTCAATAACAAATTAGAATTTGCTAGCTACATTGAAAGTAACGAATTGTATTTCGAAAAGGCAAAACAACTCAGTTTGTTTTAAGGAGGAGCAAGAAGATGAAAAAATTTAATGTTCAAATCACATATACTGGCATGATTGAAGAGACTATCGAGGCTGAAAGTTTAGACGAAGCAGAAAATGAGGCGCATGATTTTGCGAGAATGGAAGTGCCATTTGATTGTGATGAATATGAAATTAATGTAGAGGAGGAATATGAATAATGAAAACATATCCAGCATTAGCATTTGAACATAAAGACGAATCAGGCGTATACATTGGTGAATTTGAAGGGTGGTGCCAAGATTTAGATGAGGCAATACTATTTGCAAATAAAGACGGAAGTAAACCGGATAAAAAGAAAGCTAAAGAAATCTTTTTGAGGGAAGAAAAAAATTTGAGTGATATCTTAAAGGAACGTTACGGAGAAGATGCAATTCAAAATTACAGACCAAGTGAATGGTTTAAAACATGTAATTTAGTAGATGTTGAAATTAGTGAAGAAAAATTTAAGGAGTTGCTTAATAATGACTAATTCATTAACTATTGATGAATTAATTGGAAAAGTAGAACAATGGAGTGTTGACCGTAATATAAATCATGCAAGTCCCTTAAAGCAGTTTGATAAGTTGGTCGAAGAACATGGAGAACTAGTACGAGGATTAAATAAACAAGATATGCAATTAATTAAAGATAGTATAGGTGACATGTTTGTTGTATTAATAATCATGATGCAACAAATTAAAGGCAATATTAAATTAGCGTTAAGCCTATCTGATTTCGGTGAAGGTGAGGTTAATACTTTAAATTATATTAAATCACTATTTTACTTAGGTGAAAAACTAGAAGATTTTATGTCTGATAATAATAATGGCAATTTGTTTAGTGAAATTCAAACATTGATTACAAACATTACCTATTTACTTAAAGAAACGGCATATAAAAATAGTTCCGATTTAAGAACATGTTTAGCACTTGCCTATGATGAAATCAAAAACAGGAAAGGCGAAATGATTGATGGTAAATTCGTAAAAGACTCAGATTTAAATTGCGATTAAAATGCTACTAAGATTTGATGAGGTGTTGCAAAAATGAAGTCAATAGAGTTTGCAAGTAACGTGCAAGTGATATAACCCCGAAATATAAGCAGAATTTAAGTGAAATGCAAGTAACATGCAAGTGAAAGAGGTGTCGAGTAAGTGGCACAATACTTAATCACAACATTCAAAGATTCTACAGGACGTAAACATACACACATAACTAGAGCTAAGAGCAATCAAAGATTTAATGAGGTGTTGCAAAAGTGAAATCAATAGCAACCATAGAAGCGGAACAGTATTTATATGATTCACTGATCATAGACAAAATGGGAATGTGTGGATGTCATGAGGTAGTCATTGGGCGTAAGCCTCTCACACATGGGCGTGAAATCGTGGACTTTTTAACCTATGATACTAGAAATATTTTTAGGGCATATGAAATTAAAGTATCAAAAGCAGATTTAAAGAGTTCAGCTAAATTGTCTTTTGTAGGTCATTATAATTACTTAGTTTTACCGAGAAACCTATATGAAGAAGTAAAATACACAGATTTGAGTTCAATTCTTAAACAAGAAAATGTAGGCATTGTCATTATAGGTGAGGGCATTATACGTAAATCTGGTAGAAAAACATTAACAATGGGAGATAACGTTATGCTCATGGATAGTTTGAACTGCGCGTTAAATAGAGAGAATGTAAAGATTAGAAGAGGAAAGAGGTTATCATGAATGATTTTATTAAACTTAACATTTATGATTTTGACAATAATTTTATTTTATACATGCAAATATATCGTTAATAAATATATCAGAATGATTGCAATTCTATTATTTACTGTTTGTTTAAGTCTCGCAATCACATTAGGATTTGGATTTAATTTTATCGAGTATATATTAACAATATTTTTAATAATTATATTTATCGAATTAATAGAACTCGATATTTATTTAAAACGTAATTAGCCATTAGACTTTTTATTAATGCTTACATCGAGGAGATACATCATGAAAGACTTGCTAATTGAATATAGGAAAACGAGACTTTGCGTACTCAATAAAATAAAATCACTTGAATATAAAGTAGATGAAGAGGATAAATTAAGTAATTACAAAGATATATTAAAAGACATTGATTATACAATTGAATGGTTAAAATGTGGACACGAACCAGGCAATTATAACGCAATAGATAGAAGTCAATGCTATTTAGTAGATAATGATGTGATCAATAAGGCTTTTAGCGAATCAATGTATAAAAAGAATTCAGATATTGAATACAATGATATAATTAATAATGTTAATAATAAAGTGAGCTACGCACTGATGAAGTTAACACCTAAAGAACTAGAGTGTTTTATTATGGTCAAATGTGAGGGGCTTACTTATAAAGAATCTGCTAGTTTATTAAATTTGAAAATAGGTAGTGTGCAAAACTATATTAAAAGAGCTGAAATTAAAATAAAAAATGAACTTGAAACAAATTTATTTATATAGTGATTTTTTGTCTTATGTTTGATACATATGTAGAAGATTAATTAATCTTTGTTTTGGTCTCCTCCAATTTTTATTGCCTATCTGAGCTATGTCTTAGATAGGCTTTTTAAATTTAATTTTAAAGCAATTAGCGTAAGGGTGTGTGATAATAGTTGGCTAGAATAGAACTTTATGAAAAGTTGGATATAGTAAATAAATTAGGTTTAGTAGAAGGTTGGAAGCGCGATGGTTTAACAGATGAGCAAATTGCTAGAAATTTAGGTGTTTCCAAACATACTTTAATTAAATGGAAAAAGAATATACCAGACTTTCTAGACGCCATAAAAAAGGGCAAAGAGGTATCAGATTATGAATTAGAGAATGCACTTCATAAAAGAGCGGTTGGCTATTATTACGAAGAAGAAACAGTTACTAATAAAGGTGAAGTAGTAAAAATCAAGAAATATGAACATGCTAATCCTACATCACTAATATTCGCTCTCAAAAATAGATTACCCCATAAATATAGAGATAAGGTTGAACAAGAAATTACAAATCGCAATATCGAAATAAACATAGGTGACTACGTTGACGACGATTAAGATTAATATTAAGGAACCAAATAAGATATTTAATAAAAATATATTTGAAATTATCAATGATTACTCACATTTTACTGAAGTTCATTATGGTGGTGGATCCAGTGGTAAGTCACATGGAGTTGTACAAAAAGTAGTATTAAAAGCATTAAAAAAATGGAAATATCCTAGGAAAGTATTATGGCTTAGAAAAGTACAAGCAACTATTACTGATAGCTTATTTGAAGATGTGAGAAGTTGTTTGATTTCCTTCAAAATATGGGACTTATGCAAATGGAATAAAACCGATAATAAAGTAGTGCTACCAAATGGCGCTACTTTTTTATTTAAAGGTTTAGATAATCCTGAGAAAATAAAGTCCATTAAAGCTGTTTCAGATATTGTGATGGAAGAAGCATCTGAATTTACATTAGATGATTATACACAATTAACATTACGTTTAAGGGAACGTAAACATGAGAGTAAACAAATATTTTTGATGTTTAACCCTGTTTCTAAATTAAATTGGGTTTATAAATACTTTTTTGCAAATGGTGTACAAATGGATGGGGTCTTGATTAGGCAATCAAGTTATAAGGATAATAAATTTTTGGACAAAATGACTAAGAATAATCTAGAAGAATTAGCGAACAGAAATCCAGCCTATTACAAAATATATGCGTTAGGAGAGTTCGCTACATTAGATAAATTAGTTTTTCCAAAATATGAAAAACGAATCATTAATACTGATGAAATTAGGCACTTACCATCTTATTTTGGTTTAGATTTTGGGTACATTAATGATCCTAGTGCATTGATACATTTGAAAATTGATATTGAAAATAAGAAGCTCTATATTATTTCAGAATATGTGAAAAAAGGAATGTTGAACGATGAAATAGCTAAACTTATTAAAAATTTAGGATTTAGTAAAGAAGTGATAAGTGCTGATTCAGCTGAACAAAAAAGTATAGCTGAGATTAGAAAGCATGGTATAGGAAGAATTAAACCTGCAATCAAAGGTAAAGATAGCATTATGGCCGGAATTCAATTTATTAGTCAATTTGAAATTATAGTTGATGAACGATGTTTTAAAACTATTGAAGAATTAGATAACTATACATGGAAAAAAGATAAAAATACCGGCGAATACTATAACGAACCTGTAGATACATATAATCATTGCATAGATGCGCTTCGCTATTCTGTATGTAATTTAATTTTTAAAGATAAGAAAACTGAAAATAAAATAGATGATTTAACAAGGATTAGAAACATGTTCTAAGGAAGTGAACTGATGACGATTTACACCCAAGAAATTAACAACACAAAGTTCTCTAAAACAGCAAATAATGATTTTTTAATCAGTAATGTAGAACAGTTATTAAAAGAAGAAGTATTACTTAGTTTGATAAGTAAGCATAAAACTGAACAAGTACCAAGATTAGAAATGTTAGAAGATTATTATTTGAATAGGAATACAGATATTTTAACTGATAACCGAAGAATAAATGATTATAGTGATAAAGCTGACCATAGAGCAGTACATAATTATGCTAAGTATGTCACACGCTTTATAGTCGGTTATTTAACTGGTAATCCTATAACAATTACACATAAAGACGAAATCACAAATGAAAAATTAGTTGACCTTAATAAAATCAATGATGCAGATGCTACAAATAGTGATTTAGCTTTTAATCTATCTATTTATGGTCGAGCGTATGAAATTGTTTATAGAGATACTGATGATAAAGATACATTCAAATTATTAGATAGTAAAAGTACATTTGTTGTATATGACACTTCACTAGATAAAAATATGATAGCAGGTGTTAGATACTTTAATGTTAAAGATTTTGACAATACACCAATACAGAAAATTGAAATATATACAACAAATAAAATTTATTACATCGAAGTAAGAGGCGGTTCTTTCAATTCTATCGATGAAATACCTCATTACTATAATGATGTGCCAATCATTGAATATTTAAACGATCAATTTAAACAAGGTGACTTTGAAAATGTCATTTCTTTAATTGATTTGTATGATCAAGCACAATCAGATACTGCTAATTATATGACCGATTTAAATGATGCCATGTTAGCTATCGTTGGAAATATTGAAATAGATGGTGATGAAGCTAAGAAGTTTCGACAAGCTAATATGGTTCATGTCAAACCAAGTATCAATGTCAATGGTTCAGAAGGTAATGCAGATGTTAAGTACATTTATAAACAATATGATGTTAATGGCTCAGAAGCATATAAAACTAGATTACAAAAAGATATTCACAAATATACGAATACGCCTGATTTAAGCGATGAGAATTTCAGTGGAGTTCAATCTGGTGAATCAATGAAATATAAATTGTTTGGTTTAGAACAAGTTAGAGCTATTAAAGAACGTTTGTTTAAAAAAGGTTTAATGAAAAGATATAAACTATTATTCCATATTCTTAATTTAACTGGTGTACATAAGTATGATTATTCAACCATTGATATTACTTTTACTCCTAATTTACCTAAGTCTTTAAATGAATCAATTGAAGCTTTTAATTCATTAAATGGTGGAGTATCTGAACAAACCAGATTGAAATTGTTACCAATTATTGATAATCCACTTGAAGAAATCAAGAAAATGGAAGATGAACAAAATAAGGTAAAAAAAATTAGTGATAATTCATCATTTAAGGCACCATTTAGCCACGAAAATGAAATGACTGATATAAATGTCAGATAATTTAAAATATTGGCTAGAACGTGCTAAAAACGTCATGGACGCTGAATCTTTAGTTGATGCACAAGCAATAATTGAAATTGAACGTATCATTCTATTGATGTATGCTGAAATTACAAAAGAATTATTAGCCTTTTATGCAAAATATGCCAAAGATACTGGACTGAGTATTCAAGAAGTTAAGAAAATGGCTGATTCATTTGATGTACTAGCATTTAGTAACAAAGCGAAACAATTTGTTGAGCGTAAAGATTTCAGTGAAGAGGCGAATCAATCGCTCAAACAATACAACTTAACGATGAAAATCTCTAGAGAAAAACTGTTAAAGCAGCAGCTAGATTTGATTGTGAAAGATACTAGTTTAAACCTTCAAAATAAAATTGAGGATAAGCTAAGTGACGCAGTTAATAGAGAAGTAAAGAGACAAGCACATATTCTAGGTGAACATGTTCAAATTGATGACACTGAAGTGAAAGCAGTTGTTAATAGTAATTTCAAAGGTGCTAAATGGTCTACTAGATTATGGAATGATATGGAACTTGTTCAAAAGGAAGTTGAGAGGGTAACAAGTCATGTCGTTATTCGAGGTCGACATCCTAATGAATTTGTTTCTGAGTTTAAAAAGCAAACCAATTCTACTTCTTATAACGCCAGTAGATTGTTAGTAACCGAATCAGCACGTGTACAAACAGAATCACAAAAGATAGCTTATCTTAAAGATTTAGGTGAAGATGGCGAATATAAATATGTTGCCAAAATAGATAGTAAAACATCTAAATTATGTCATTCACTCAACGGAAAAATATTTAAAGTTAAAGATATGATACCAGGTGTGAATGCGCCACCTATGCATCCTTGGTGTAGAAGTACCACAGTGCCACATGTCGGCAATTGGCGAGACAAGTTCTTTAAAGAGCGTGAAGGTAAATATCAAGTAGAAGATGACACAACCAAAGATGAATTACAACAAGCTAAAGTATTAGGAAAGAAAATATATATTACTGATCAAGCAATTGATAAAGTCAGATATGTTGATATTCCAACACATACCAAAGAAGAAAATCAATTTATACAAGAACAACATAAAGCCTTGCTTAAAGATGCCAAAGAAAACAATGATAGCAATGAAGTAGCTTATTTATTAAAAGATGGTAAAGTTACAAAAGTATATGGTGATCAAGATAGTGTATCCTTTGTACCAGGGGAAAAAGCAACCGAATTATTATTTAACAGTAAACCGAATTCAATTGTTATGTTACATAACCATCCTGGACAATCAGGATTTTCATTGAATGGTTTAAAGATGTTTATTGGAAATAAATCTATCCAAACAACGACTATTGTTACTAACTATAGTGTAGTAAAACATATAAGTAAAACTTCATTATATAATCAGTCTCAAGTTTATAAAATTATGAAAGATATAAAACAATCTATAACTATGAGAAATAATGAAGCGATAGTTGATAATATTCTAAAGCAACTTTATAATAAAACATATATAAAACGAAAGGACAAATAGGAGTAATACATTATGTCAATTCAACAATTAGATGGTTACATTTCTATAGAAGATTTTTTTAAGCATATGGATGAATTATCGAAGAAAGAAGAATTAGAAAAAGAAATTAATCAATCAAAGTCTAAATATCAATAGCATCCTTTCTACACAGATAAAGAGAAAGTGGTGCTATTTTTATACACTTT
>ERZ1023263.201-NODE-201-length-17136-cov-9.180083_pt1 | contig 17136 bp, 18 predicted proteins | sample MGYA00380461_ERZ1023263 | MGnify/ENA primary metagenome ERZ1023263 (study PRJEB33173, sample SAMEA4830316) | metagenome | study: EMG produced TPA metagenomics assembly of the PRJEB25223 data set...
CAGTCGCTTGCGGCGTTAGAACTACAATAATCGGATCTTTTAGGTACTGGCGTGTTGTCTTGTACCCATCATTATAGAGGAAACGTTCCTGTCCTGTTTCTGTAAAAGCTAGCCTTACCTGTGGGAAGTAGTGTTTCTGACTCATCACTTCTACACTTTCAGATGAAAAGTTTTGCAGGTAATCTGTAAACAATCCTTGGTAGTAGGCAGACTGCTCTCGCAAGCTCTCAGGCAAGATCAGCCCAAACTCTCCCTCAGACAAGTTTTGCATCTTGTCAATAAACTCTGAAGAAACGGTAATCTTTTCTTCTATCAGATAGCGCGGCGAGACATAGATAACATTCCCTGACGGTATGTAGTCACTGAGACGATTGCCATCTAGGTCCACTTCTGCTCCATCTGAGAAATTGTCAACATTGCTCATAATATAAAAAGAGTCTGTATTGGCTAACCGTTCTTCAGTAAATGTCTGCCACTCACGATTATCCTTACGCGTTCCTTCTTCATCGGCAAATGCACTAGACCAACCAAAGGATAGACGGTAACGGTCTGAGGACTGGCTCCATTTATTGCTAGCTCTCTCCATTTCCTGCATTTCACGGTAGTGGGGTAGGAGAGCTGTCGCACTCGATCCGACCACCAATACAGCTAAGAGTTGCCCCACCATCATCAATGTCATCATCCGTTTGAGAGGGAGTTTCCCTTTCAATAGATCCACCAGACTATTTTCCTGTAAACCAAGTAGATGGACGACACTTAGTAAGGTAGAAATCCCTGCCAGGGTCAATCCATAAAGTAGAAGAGCAATGATGACCAGTTGTACCGTTGCCATAAACAAGGCACCTTGATACCAGAGAATCCCCAATCCCAAAAGACTAGATACCAGCACTGAGCAGATAAGCTGTCTCACATCTTCTAACACTGGTCTGAGAGCAACTCCAAACAAGCTCTCACCAGCTATTAAGCGAATCCCTGCCTGACGAAGGGATTTGATCCGATAAATCAGGGTCAGACTCATAAAGGTCAGCAGAAAAATAGCTAAACTCAGTAGCACCATAGGGGTGGCCGCCAATAGTAAGACTATCGAAAATGGATCTTCTCCATTCGAAACAAAGCCTTGATAACCAAGCTCTTTCAAGGTGGTCTGTAAGCTCACTCCATCCAAACTTCCTGATACAATCAAGTAAGACCCTAATAAATCACTCGTTTCTGCACTCTCCTTGGAGGAAATGGTCAGACCTTCTGGAAGCTTTCCCTCACCATAAGTGGCATAGGTAAAGCGTGTTTCTCCAGCTTCATTTGGCTCAACAATCCGACGGGCGATGAGACTATTATGCTCTACCGCCAAGTGACTTAAAGCCTCTGTCACCTCTTCGCGGCTAGCTACTGGTTGATTTATCATCATTCCTGTCACATCAACAGAAGGATAGTTACCAAATAAAATCTCTTCTCGATGGTCAACGGAAGTTATCACCATATAAAGCGATACCAATACCATTGAAATCAAAATAAATAAACGTTTCATCATTTCCTCCAAAAAGTTACTTGGTCACTTAGTGAGAAGGTGACCAAGTAAAGCTAAACAATAGGGCTATACCATTCTAAACATTATAGTAGAATGCAACTTTCTCTCCCCAAGAAGTACGAATCCATGCACGAGAAGTCCCTCCAGCACCAGCATATCCCTTGTCAGATGAACCAGTTTTTCTGCTAACAACTGTTGAACTATGGTATTTTGAAGGGTGATAGTAGTTTGAGTAAGCACCATCGTTACCTGAACCATAAGTCCAAACACCACCTTCTGGGTATTGAACGGCTGCAGAGGCAACTGCTACACTTCCACCTAATGTTGCTGCAATGCTCGCTACAAGAGCTAATTTTTTAACTGTTTGTTTCATATTGATACTCCTCTATTTTTGATTACAAGATTGTTGAGTTACTTGCTCCTCTTTCCATTATCAACGTTGATACTATTATATTACCAAATGATATTCTAAAATTATTTGTTTTTCTCTAAATTGTCAAAATAGCACCCTGAAATGAACTTTTATAGTCATTATACTCCATCTTTATCACACTATCAAGGACATCAATGTCCTTAAAATCTAACTATTTCATATTATTTTTAGCTTATATCTAAAAAAACAGTTCTAAAGACGAACTTTAGAACTGTTTTGATACGAGGACAAGGACATTTTTGTCACTGATTCACTATGTTTATAAATATTTTTTGACATCCTCTTGCCATTCCTCTGTCAATTTCTTTACTAGAAATCCATCTCCAATTAGCTTCGCAAATGTTTTAGAAGACTGATAAAATGATTCAGCTAAACTAAAATCTCTTTCTACTCTTAATGCTTGCTTCCACAAAAACATAAATACAAGAGGTTTCTTTTGATAATCTTGAGTTTTATCCATAATTTCTTGTAAACACGATAGATAATCATTAAAACAATCAGTTACTCCTACCTTTTCAAGACAACACATTCCTGAAATAAGAGTATCTCTAATTATAAAGTAATTCTCTATTTGAGTTACCTTCTTCTGTTCCAAAAGAAAGAGCATTAGCTTTTCGATTTGATTTATAAATTTGGCAAGATCTTTTCTAATGAGCATTTGATAAAAAAACAAACGAATCAACAACATATCATTTATTGAATAAGCTTCTTTTTCTATAATCTGAGGCATATGTTCCTCAAGTATTAACTCTGCATATTCAGGCCTTCTAGTTCTAGAAGTATCCAAACACGCCTGCAATACTTCACATGCTAATTGTTCTTCTTTAGGAAGATTATCAAAGTATGTTTTATAAATCTCTTCCAAACACGCTTCCTTCTTATCGTACTCCTCTTCTTTACCATAGATTGGTTCACGTAAAATCTGGTATTTCAATTCTAAATAAGCAGGAGGAAGAGCTGAAAAATCCGGCATAAGGCTATAAACTGGAACTCCTAGCCGGTGAGCAATATAGTCTAACTTGGGCAAACTCGGTTGCGAAGCTCCACTTTCAATTCGCGACAGTTGACGAACTGTCAGTTCTTGCTCATCTCCACAAAAATCTGGACGACTAATTCCTTTTTCTATCCGAATCTCTTTAATTTTTTGACCAATTAACATCAGACGCCTCCTCTTCTACCTGCTTCGAAAAATACTGTGAAACTTAAAAAATTGTAACGGTCACATCTTTCCTACTCATAAGATTTCATAGCTTCTTCCACTTCTGCCAAAGTAACCCCAAACAACTCTAGGCGTTTGAGGAGTTGCTTGCCGTTAGAATAGCCGATTCGGAGAGTCTCTCCGAGATATTCCCTACGCTTACGGCTGTCTGCCCCTACTAGAAAACCAAGGCGAATCAAGTCGCTACGACTAATGTCAAACTGACTCTCATGTTCAAATTGTTCTGTCACCTGAGCTAGAGCCGTTTTCAGGTCTTCATAGCTGGCATGCTCAATTCCCAGAGAACGCCCCTTGGTCTTGGACTTGGGAACAGCTTCATCTCGCTTGAGAAAGGCATGCTGAACTGTTGGAATGGCCGTCATAATCATGCGCCGAATCCGCTCCCCATTAAAATCTGGGTCTGTAAAGACAATGACTCCATGACGTTGGTGTAGACGCTGAATCCGCTCTATGTCCTGGTCATTGATGGCAGAACCTCGAGTCTCATAGGTCTCCACATCGAAATAACGCTTGAGATTGACCGTATCATCGCGACCTTCAACCACGATAACTTGGGAAATTTTCTCTTTCATTACTTGCTGTCCAATCCAAAAATGCGTTCTGCATTTGCAGTCGTTGCCGCCGCTAGCTCTTCTGTCGTCATACCACGCAAGTCAGCGATAAAGTCCACCACATAGCGAGTATAGGCTGTTTTATTTTCACGGCCACGCTTGGGTACAGGTGCTAAGTAAGGCGCATCTGTTTCCACCAACATCTTGTCCAAAGGTAACTCTTTAGCTGCTTCTTGGAGGTCAGTTGCCTTCTTGAAAGTCACCACTCCTGAGAAGGAAATGGTCATACCAAGATCCACAAACTTCTCTGCCCACTCAAGCGTCCCTGAAAATGAATGCATGATACCACCACGAGGACCAACGCCCTCACTCTTGATAATCTCATAGGTATCTTCCAGCGCATCACGGGTATGGACAACAAAAGGCAAATCCAAGTTCTTAGATAGCTGAATCTGACGGCGAAAAACCTGCTCCTGCACCTCTTTGGGCGCTGTCATCCAATGGTAGTCTAAGCCAATTTCACCTAAAGCCACAACCTTGGAATGTTTTAACTTATCCAACAAGTAAGCCTCAACTTCCTCTGTATAAGTACCAGCTTCTGTAGGATGCCAACCAATAGTCGCATAGAGCTGCTCATACTCATCTACCAACTCCAAGGCATGCTCAATCGTCGGTTTATCAAAACCAACAATATTCATCTGTGTCACACCCATCTCATCAGCCAAGGCAATTTCTTCTGCCTCACGACCTGCAAATTCTTCTACATTCAAGTGTGTATGTGTATCAAAAATCATCTCTTCTAACCTCGTTTTCTATCTTCTATTATACCAAAAAAGAGGAGGGGCACCTAATTTTTCGGTTTCCCCTCCTCTCTTCAATAGGGAGCTATTCTGCTATCTTTTCTATCCGATATTGCCCATCTCCTATTCCACAGTTAGAGACAGAAGAGATTGGCTACATTGATAGAATATTCCTATTCAGCTAAAGTATGTGATTATCTTGGGTTCTCACTTTTCTCACCCATCACTAGGATTGATGACTTCTCAAAATCCCTCTTATAATCTAACTTTAAGTAGAGAATAGAATTTTCTAGCTATTCTATTTTCTACGTCTAGTCTTTCTTCCTAGCAAAGCAAAACCACTTGTTGCCACCACTAGACCAAGACTAGCAAGTGCTGCACTTGATGCTGAACCCGTGTTAGGTAATTGTTTGCCAGCAGGTGACTGGTAGGTAACATCTTGCATTGTTCCTGCAGTTGCTTGCGGTGCACTTGTTGTCTTAGGAGCAGCATTAGGAGCCACTGGTCTCTTAGGAACTGTAACCATGACAATGGCTTGCACTCCAATCGTTTCTGCTTCCTTCACATCTTCCATAGTTTTCGCATTTTCAATCTCTTTGAGAGCTGCTTGTTTTTCTGCTTCCACTTTTGCTAAAAGTTCTGCTTTTTCTTTATCAGAAAGCGGTGCGCCTTTGATTTCATCCTGCTTGTCCTTGGCTGCTTTTTCAATGGCATTTTTAGCTGATTCTTTTTCAGTAGCTAATTGCTTAGAAGCTTGTGATTGAGCTGAGTTTTGTGAACCTGTATGAGCTGATCCACCCGCCTGGCTACCACCGCCTTCATTCGCATTAGCATCTGAGCTTCCAGTATTGCCTCCCTTATCTCCACCTGGTGTAGTTTCTAGCTTATACTCTGGTGTAGCTTCTTGAGTTACAGATTCACCTTTCGCAGATTGTTGAACTGTATCTTTTCCTAGAATCGTCACTACTGAACCATCTGGGAATGTGATTGTTGCTGTACCATATCCAGCTACATTGATTGTCGCTCCGTCTAATGCTGAACCATTTGCTTGTAAAATAGCAACCTTAACTTTTTCTTTTTCTTCATCTGTTAAATGAGTTATATCTTTTACATCTACTCTTTGAGCAGGTGCTTTAACAGTTGATTTTTCAGCAGTCGGTTTAGTGCTATCTTGTGCTTTTGGATCTTGTGCTACCAATTGATTTCCTGGAATTGTAATAGTTGAACCATCTTTAAAGACGATTGTCGCTGTGCCATCTCCAGCTACTTCAACTTTATAGTAAAATAAAATAATAACAGGACAAATCGATCAGGACAGTCAAATCGATTTCTAACAATGTTTTAGAAACAGAGGTGTACTATTCTAGTTTCAATCTACTGTAACATCGCTTCCGAATCCATTTGCATCTACTGAACTTTTTTACAAAAATAAAAATCAGTAGACTCGAGTTCCTACTGATTTTTGATAGAATTCGTTTGGATTATGCAGCCAAAACTTTGCGTCCTTTACGACGACGAGCTGCCAATACGCGACGACCATTTTTAGTTGACATACGGTTACGGAATCCGTGTTTGCGCGCACGACGAAGTTTACTTGGTTGATAAGTACGTTTCACGATGAATACCTCCTCATAGATTTTGTATTCGTTTAGCCGGCTATAAAGTGATCAGTTACTAAACATACTTTACTATTCTATCTGATTCTTTCACTTTTGTCAATAGCTCTAGGCAAATGTTTCCAGCTTTTTCGAATACAAGCCCTATCTACGATACTGTTTCAAGAAACGAGTCATCTTTTCTTGGATTTGGGCTAACTCATCAACACGAGGAAGGTAAACGATACGGAAGTGGTCTGGTTCCTGCCAGTTAAAACCTCGACCATGAACCAAGAGAACCTTTTCCTGCTTCAAGAAATCAAGGACAAACTGCTCATCATCATCGATACGGTACATATTGCGGTCGATTTTTGGGAAGATATAGAGCCCCGCCTTGGGTTTAACGGCAGACAAACCTGGAATATCTTGAATGGCATTATAGATGAAATTTCTTTGCTCGTAGATTCGTCCACCAGGAAGAAGCAATTCATCGACTGATTGGTGACCCCCCAAGGAAGTTTGTACGACTTGTTGGGCCAAAACGTTAGAGCAAAGGCGCATATTGGACAGCATATTGAGCCCTTCGATATAGCCCTTAACATGAGTCTTAGGGCCAGACAAGACCATCCAACCCACACGGAAACCTGCTATGCGGTGGGATTTTGACAGACCATTCATGCTGACACAGAAGACATCTGGTGCCAAGCTCGCCACAGGCGTATGCACATGTCCGTCCATTACCATGCGGTCATAGATTTCATCCGCAAAGATAATCAAATCGTTTTGACGGGCAATCTCAATAATCTCCAGCAAGAGTTCCTTAGGATAAAGGGCTCCAGTTGGGTTATTTGGATTGATAAGGACGATTGCCTTGGTATTGGAAGTGATTTTTGACTTGATATCGTCAATATCTGGGTACCATTCAACAGCTTCATCACAGATATAGTGAACGGCATTTCCTCCAGCTAGGCTGACAGCCGCCGTCCATAGAGGATAGTCTGGCATTGGCACTAAGACCTCATCCCCATTGTCCAAAAGCCCCTGCATGGACATGACAATCAACTCACTGACACCATTTCCAAGGTAAATATCATCAATATCTACGTTTGGGAATTTCTTCAGCTGGCAATACTGCATGATGGCCTTACGGGCTGAGAAAATCCCTTTGGAGTCAGAATAACCTTCACTATCACGCGCATTCATAATCAAGTCATGAATGACCTCGTCTGGCGCTGTAAAGCCAAATTCTGCTGGATTTCCTGTATTCAGACGTAAAATCTTTTCTCCATTCGCTCGCATCCGCATGGCTTCTTCCAATACAGGACCACGGATATCATAAGCAACATGCTCTAACTTACTAGACTTGTTATATTCTTTCATCTTGTTTCCTCAATTCATCAGGATAGTAACATTATACCACTAGAAAGAGAATGCGACAAGTTTACTGAAATGTGTTACTAGTTTCGTATAGAAGAAAAACCTTGCTAAAGGCGAGGTTAAGAACGTAGAGATAGCAGGTATTTTGCAAAGACACATCACATACCAAAAGATAAACCTAGAAAAAGCAAGCCTAGAAAGGAGTCATAAAGAAGATTAAACATGAGGAAAAGCCCCCATATCATCAAGTAATCCCAACGCCCACTTCGTTTTGCAACTAGAAATAAGATTAGATGGTAGAGTACATGAAAGACTAAAAATCCAATAAAATCTGGATAAAGAAGCGGTACCAGACTCTCTAATTGCCAGATCATGATCACTTCTACCAAGACTGAAACTAGGATAATTCCATAATAAAGGAAATTTGATTTTTGAAAAGAGTTTTTCATCATTCTCCCTTCCTTCACTTCTTTCCTGCTATCCTTTCTTTTATTTTATCATATATTTATATAGATTTTAAGCCCTAATATTCTTTTGAAAAATACTTTTTTTGCTTTACTTCTATAGTGAAAAGGTTTACAATTATAGTAAGAAAATTTCAGGAGGTTTCATTATGGCACAACGTTACCAAAATATCATGGTCGCAATCGATGGTTCTAAGGAAGCGGACTTGGCTTTTGTCAAGGGAGTTCATTCTGCTCTACGAAACGACGCTAAACTCACCATCGCACATGTCATTGACACACGCGCTCTCCAAAGCGTATCCACCTTTGATGCTGAAGTTTACGAAGAACTCCAAGTCGACGCTGAAAGTCTGATGAAAGAGTACGAAAAACGTGCTAAAGATGCTGGGGTAGCAGATGTTCATATCGTCATTGAAATGGGAAATCCAAAGACCCTGCTAGCACGTACTATTCCAGATGCCGAGGAAGTGGACCTCATCCTCGTTGGCGCAACTGGTCTCAACGCCTTTGAACGCCTCTTGGTCGGCTCTTCATCTGAATACATACTCCGCCATGCTAAGGTCGATTTGCTGGTTGTGAGAGAACAAGAAAAAACCTTATAATCACAAAGAAAAGGAGCCCCTAGCTCCTTTTTGTTTACGATTTATTTCTCTCTTTATGGCGTTCGTAAGCCTTGAGCTGGCGCTGCAGTTCCTTTTTAATAGCAGGTTCTGGAGCATATTTTTCTTCCCAATTATCTGGTTTTAAGATTTTATGGGTCACTGGATCAAAATGAGCCTTGCCATCTGGAAAAATTTTCCCCATATTGGCCTGATGGACAATATCAAAAATACGTTCTGGGTCCACCCCCATCAAGACAAAACTGCCGTAGGTGAAGTAAAGCGTGTCAATCAAGGCATCCACTTGCCCTATCAAATCTTGCTGAGCAGGTGTCTTCTTGGCTACTTTATCTGCTGCCTTATCAAGGGCCTGATGAAGTTGCGATACAGCTTGACCAAAATCTTCTTCAGAAGGACTGGCTGCTCGAACAAACTCCACCAATTCTTCTATTTTAAAACCAGCCCTATGGGTTGCACCCTCTAAATCCCAAGCTCGAGGTTCTTCTTGGGTTCGTTCATCCATCATGTGGTGGAAGGTCTTGACCTTATTGAAATGATAGTCACGGCTGACAAAGACTTTTTCTGAAGACAAAACACCAAAATGTTCCAAGGCCTTGTGGATCCCATCTTGTTGATTGCTAGTGGTAATGTGCTTGGCAGCTTCCTTGACACTGCTACTACCATTTCCCATAGCGACCGACATACCGACGCCAGCCAGCATTTCAAGGTCATTATCTGAGTCACCAAAAGCCATGACTTGATTGAGGTCAAAGCCATATTCTTTCCCAACTCGGCGAATGCCTTCTAATTTAGAATTTCCCTGATTGATGACATCCGATGCAAAAGGATTGCTACGTGTCAATTTCAAGTCTTCAAAATCAGCTGCCGCCTTCTCAGATTCTTCTGGTGTCATCAGCATCAAAACTTGGTAGATAGGCTGATTCATCAGGTGAAGCAGGTCCTCTTCCTTTTGGGGAACAACCTTGCTGACCATGCGATTAAAAGACTGACTCACCGTCCGAGTTAAAACAGAGGGAACGAAGCGACTAATTCGTTGGGAAAAAGAACCCAGACCAAAGGACATGATTTTAGAACCCAACATGGCATCCTTGGTCCCTAGAGCAATCTCCGTGCCCTCTTTTTTAGCATAGCTAATTAGATGGCGCAAATGTAACTTGGAAATAGGGCTCGTGAACAAGACTCTGTCTTTACTAAAGATATACTGGCCATTATAGGTTACCGCAAAATCCAGATCCAAATCGTCCATCAATTCCTTAACAAAAAAAGGTCCTCGCCCTGTCGCTACGCCAACTAGTACCCCTTGTTCTTTGACAATCTTAATCGCATCCTTAGTGGATTTCAAAACACTCTTGCGATTGTTGACCAAGGTTCCATCGATATCAAAAAAAACAGCTTTGACTTCCATCCTATCCCAATCTCCCCTTTTGTGATACAATGATTATACCACATTTCAGAAAGAGTTAGTAAATCATGCCTAAGAAAATCCTTGTTTTACATACGGGTGGAACTATTTCCATGCAGGCCGATGCTTCTGGCGCTGTTGTGACGAGTTCAGATAATCCCATGAACCATGTGTCCAACCCACTTGAAGGAATCCAAGTCCACGCCTTGGACTTTTTTAACCTTCCAAGTCCCCATATCAAACCCAAACATATGCTGGTCCTCTACCAGAAAATTAAAGAGGAAGCAGATAACTACGATGGAGTGGTGATCACACACGGAACCGATACTTTAGAGGAAACAGCCTATTTCCTTGATACCATGGAAGTTCCCCATATGCCTATCGTTCTAACAGGAGCCATGCGTAGCTCCAATGAGCTCGGTAGTGATGGTGTTTATAATTACCTAAGTGCTTTACGAGTGGCCAGTGATGACAGGGCTGCTGACAAAGGAGTTTTGGTCGTTATGAACGATGAAATCCACGCTGCCAAGTATGTCACCAAAACACATACGACTAATGTCAACACCTTCCAGACTCCAACACATGGCCCCCTCGGTCTCATCATGAAACAGGAAATCCTCTACTTCAAAACAGCTGAACCTCGTGTTCGCTTTGACCTTGATCACATACAAGGTTTAGTCCCTATCATCTCGGCTTATGCTGGTATGACAGATGAGCTGATTGATATGCTGGATTTAGAACACTTGGACGGTTTGATTATCCAAGCCTTCGGAGCTGGTAATATTCCCAAAGAAACGGCTCAAAAATTAGAAAGCCTTCTGCAAAAAGGAATCCCAGTCGCTCTGGTATCACGATGCTTTAACGGTATTGCCGAGCCTGTTTATGCCTACCAGGGTGGGGGCGTACAGTTGCAAAAAGCAGGCGTTTTCTTTGTTAAAGAACTCAACGCCCAAAAAGCCCGCTTGAAACTCCTCATCGCCCTCAATGCCGGACTAACAGGACAGGCTTTGAAAGACTATATGGAAGGCTAATACTCTTCGAAAATCTCTGCAAACCACGTCACGTCGCCTTACCGTATGTATAGTTACTGACTTCGTCAGTTTCATCCACAACCTCAAAAACATGTTTTGAGCTGACTTCGTCAGTTTCATCTGCAACCTCAAAGCAGTGCTTTGAGCTGACTTCGTCAGTTTCATCTACAACCTCAAAAACATGTTTTGAGCTGACTTCGTCAGTTCTATCTACAACCTCAAAACAGTGTGTTGCGCAGCCTTTAACCAGCCGCCTAGTCCGCTCTATGGTATTCATTAAGTCAACATCTCTTGTTTAAGAGCACAAAATCAGGAAATCTTCTCGATTCCCTGATTTTTTCTATTTACGTTTTCGTGTTGAGCTACGTTCTGTCAAACCATGAGGTAAGAGAACTTCACGTTCTTCCAACTCTTCCTTATGCATAATCTTGGTCAACATACGCATACTAATGGCACCAAGGTCATAAAGAGGTTGGGCAATCGTTGTCAAGTTTGGACGGGTAAAGCGTGAGATTTGTGAATCATCACTAGTAATAATTTCAAAATCTTCTGGCACAGAAACACCCTTATCAGCCAAACCGTTCAAGACTCCTGCTGCCAACTCATCACCTGTCACAACTGCTGCAGTTGCATTTGATGAAATCAAACGCTCTGCTAAGGCGTAACCATCATCATAGCTATATTTAGATTCAAATACCAAACCCTCACTATAAGCGATTCCTGCTTTTTTCAAGGTTTCCTTGTAGCCAACTAAACGAACCTTACCATTGATGTCATCCACTAGCGGACCGCTAACGAAAGCAATACGCTCATTTTCTTTAGCAAGGTAACTCACTGCATCAATTGTTGCTTGCTTATAGTCAATATTGACACTTGGCAACTGGTGCTCAACATCGACAGTTCCTGCGAGAACAATCGGAGTACGTGAACGCGAAAATTCTGAGCGAATTTTATCTGTCAAGTGATAACCCATATAGATAATGCCATCTACCTGCTTTGAAAAGAGGGTATTGACAACAGAAACTTCTTTCTCGTTATCTTCATCGCTATTAGCTAGGACAATATTGTACTTGTACATTTCTGCAATATCATCAATCCCCTTAGCCAAACTCGAAAAATAACCATTGGTAATATTTGGAATCACGACACCGACAGTGGTTGTCTTTTTACTTGCAAGACCACGCGCAACTGCATTTGGACGATAATCCAAACGATCAATTACCTCTAGCACTTTTTTACGGGTATTCTCTTTTACATTTTTATTGCCATTGACCACACGGCTGACCGTCGCCATGGAAACACCTGCTTCACGAGCGACATCATAAATGGTTACTGTATCATCTGCATTCATTCCTTTTCCTGTCCTTTCTATCTCACACATTCTTTTACAAGTAGAGGTGCTGATTGAAGCTCTATATCTACTTACAAAAGTGAAGATGTGAAAATTTCGTTTTCATATTTCTACTTATTCCATTCTATCACTAATTGTAAACACTTTCAAGTGTTTTTTGAAGATTGATTGAAAAAATTTCATAGAAAACCTAGGTTTAGCTCCTTGCTACCACCTTAGACTAAACAAAAAGGAGGAAACTAAGCCCTCCTAAAGTTATAGTAAAATGAAATAAGAACAGGATAAATCGATCAGGACAGTCAAATCGATTTCTAACAATGTTTTAGAAGTAGAGGTGTACTATTCTACTTTCAATCTACTATAGGTATTGTTCCATTCACTACCGTCAATTTTAGCACATAGTCTTCATGAAAATATTATATCATCATAACCAACCAGATTCTTTTGCGATATTAGCTGCCTCTGTTCGATTACCAGCATCCAGTTTTGAAAGAATATTGGTGACATAGTTTCGAATAGTTCCGTTTGAGAGGTAAAGCTGATCTGCGATTTCTTGGTTGGATAAGCCCCGGGCGATTCCCTTTAAGACAGCAATCTCTTGTTCTGTCAACGGATTGGGACGGGTCATCACCACTTCCATCAATTCAGGCGAATACTCCTTGCGTCCTTCGAAGACGGTGTGCAAGGTTTGCATGAGGTCTGCAATGCTTCGTTCCTTTAATACATAAGCATCCACTCCAGCCTTGACCGCACGTTCAAAATACCCAGCACGCTTGAAGGTCGTCACCACAACCACCTTTGTTTCAAGCCTTTCTGATCGTATCCACTCCAAGACTTCAAGACCTGTCTTAACAGGCATTTCTACGTCAAGGATGGTGATATCTACAGACTCCTTTTCTAATAGTTGGATTGCTTCTTGCCCATTCTTGGCTTGAAGGACAGACTCCACATCTGGTTGAAGCGTGAGCAATTGACACATGGCATCTCGCAACATACTTTGATCTTCTGCGACTAATACTTTCATCTTAGTTTCTCTCCTTATAAGGTAGTCGAACTTGCACTTCCGTTGGATGTTTCTGACTGATTACACTTACTTCTCCTGAAAATGGAAAAACACGATCTCGGACTGTATGGAGCTCATCTCCTTTTAGAAAAGCAAAGCCGCAGCCATCATCACTTACTGTTAAAATGAGTTCCTTCTCTGTCCGTTCTAATTTTAAGTAAGCTTTAGACGCTTTGGCATGTTTGATGATATTGGTCACCAACTCAAGCAAAATCATAGAAGCCATTGACTCCAATTCTTGAGTAAGGCTAGCAGTATCTAGTTGGTTATCCGTTTCCACCTCAATTCCAGCAATTTCTAACATCTTTTTCACAGTCTCTAGTTCGGATGTCAAAGTTCTAGACTTAAGATTTTCCACAATGGTTCGAACTTCACGCATTGATTCTTTGCTAATTTGCTGTATTTCTCTTAATTCCTTTTCCACTTGTGGATAAGCCTGCATTTGAAATAGCTGCAAGGCTAGATCTGTCTTGACACTAAGCATAGCAAAGGTATGTCCCAGACTATCATGCAAATCCTGACCGATACGATTGCGCTCATTTTCTGCTAGCAATAGATTTATCTGGGTATTTTGCTTGACCTGAGCTTCTTTCAAATCCTCGACAAGGCGAATTCGAACCGAGCCCAAAGTCATCAAATCGACAAAAGTAAGAATTACAAGCATATAGACTAGAAACTCAACTTCGATTCTCTGAAAAATCAAAAGTCGCCCCACAACAAGGACTTGAGCAAGGAGAAATGTCCATACATGTAAAGACTTTAAACTACGTACGCCAAAATGATAAATTAAGAGATTGGAAAGGAAAAAGAAAAACCAGATATAATTCCCAGCAACAAAGGCGGTATTCCCAGCTACATAGACCAGCATGATCCCCCAGAAAAGCCAAGATAGGCGCTGGTTCTTAGTTATTAAAACACCCAAATACGTCACTACAAATAGAATATCAACCAATAAATGCCAAGCAGGAAGCTCCCCAATCACTACAGGTAGGATGGGAAAAAGCATAAAAATCAAACTGGCCCAAAACATATAGTGTATGCTTTTCAGTCTTTCAAGCATTAAGCATTCTCCTTATGACCTTGAAGGTAAATAGTCAAACCAAATAAAACTGCTGAAAAAACAAGTAAATAAACTGTGGCTGATAGATTGATGCCACCCTCGTTTAAGAAGGTCTTGAGCAACTCCATCAACTGATAAGTTGGGAGACACTTACCGATCGCTTGCATCCAGTCTGGAAATAAAGAGATAGGCATCCAGAGTCCGCCTAAAACAGCCAATCCTAGATAAAGAAGATTGCCCACAACAGACATCAGCTGACTAGTTGGTAAGAGAGTCAAGGTCAAGCCAAGGGCTACAAAAGCTACACTTCCCAAAATAAGCAAAATCGCAGCCCCAACCCAGCTTCCTAGAGGAATCTCTACACCTCTTACAAAGTGCCCAACTGAGAAAACCACCAAGATTGAAACCAAATAATCAACCAGCATACTTGTTATCTTTGATAGATAATATTCTACCATATTTACAGGGCTATGACGTAATGTTTTCTGCCAGTTGTTGATTTTATCTGTATGTAAAACAGCTGGGAATGAAAACATAGCTGTCGACATCATGGAAAAGGCTGTCATGGAGATGAGGTAATCACGCATAAAATTAGCTGGTCCACCTGGTGTCTCCTGGTAGATGCCAGAAAAGAATAAATAGAAAGCCGTCGGCATTCCTACGGATAATAAATAATAGACAAGTTGCCGTTTGGTCAATAAAAATTCTATCTTATTTAATGCTATCCATCGTTTCATCTTAGTCATCTCCTTTTTGCGTTTCTTCAAAGATTGTATCCAGCAAACTACGATTATTGACTTCAATTTCTTGTATTCTACATCCTGCTTGAACTAACCGTTCCCAGAAAGCATCCGCTTCGCGTGTGACTACTTGCAGAGCATCTTGTTTTTGTACCCACCTTTCAACCAAGACTGACTTCTCAACGACTTCCTTGTAAGCTAGCGGAAGGATAAAATGCTTTTCAATCTCCTCACTACGCATAGCTAGAGGCGTCGTATCACGAATCAATTCTCCCTTATTTAAAACCAAAATCCGGTCAGCTGTATGCTCTACCTCTTCAATATAATGAGACGAATAGAGAATGGTGACTCCTTGCGCTTTTAGTTCCTGAATAATTTCCCAAAAACGTTGACGAGTTGAGGTATCCATAGCCGATGTAGGCTCATCTAAAAAGACAAGCTTTAGTCGCCCAATCAAGGTCAAGACAAAAGAGAAGAGACGCTTTTGTCCACCTGACAATTTTTCTGCGAATTGCTCTTTTTGTTGCTGGTCAAACTGCAATAGTTGATCGATTTCCTGGTTGCTCAAGGGATTTGGGTAAATGCTTTGAAAGAAAGCAATCAACTCTTTCACCTTTAGTTTCTGAACGATTACATTCTCTTGAGGCAGGTAGCCTCTAATATAGTCTAACTGAGAACTCGTCACTGGCAAGCCTTGGATGTATACTTGACCGCTGGTGACCAGTTTATCTCCAAGCAAACAGTCCAAGAGTGTGGTCTTTCCAGCACCATTTGGCCCAATCAAGGCGACGCATTCACCATCGTTGATTTCAAAGGAGATGTTCCGCAAAATTTCCTTGTCTTTTATTTTCTTACTCAATTTCTCAACTTTAACCACAGTCATGAGACTCTCCTTTCAACCACTCCATTCCCATAGGGAAAACGACGAAAATCATAAATCCAAACCCCAAAGCACCACAAATGAATTGGCGAAGCAAGGCTTGATCAAACCAATCAGTAAACATTTCCACTAACCATACCAAGAGTGACAGGCCGATAAAGAAATAGATGATCCCTCTCTTCATTCTTCAAACTCCTTTTTCACATCTCTGACTAATTTCAAACCTTCTCTAACAAGCCAAGACATGATTCCAAAGCCAGCAAAGACCTTTCAAGGAAAATGGTAGAAATCCTCATCCAATCCCGAAAACATGAGATAGGTCATAACTCCTGCTACTACTAAACTTACTGCGATAATCATTTTATTTCTCATCTCTTCTTCCCCCATTTCATACTACAATTATAGTCTTTTAAAATCAGAGCAGGCAGAAGCTTCTGTCACTAGAAAATATGACAAATGTCATAAAAAATTCTGTTCAAAACAAGCAAGATACACTATACAATAAAACACAATCAGAAAAATCTAAGGCAACTTCCTCAAAAGAGATATCAAACCCAATTCACACCATAATGTAAACTAATACTTATTTAAAATCAAAAAGAGTAGAAATTTTTATCAGACAAACACATATATAGTGTATTGAATCTATAACAGTAGGGCTTAAATACTAAAATATTTCTATAAATTAATTTAACTTTCCTGATAGAGCTGTTCATATCTTATTTCAATTCTCTATATTATACGTTGAACAAAACCCTTCTATTGCTTTCTTAAAAATTTATAAGAGTTATAAAATCTGTTAAATTTCAATGTGTATACCTAAACTACGGTATTTATTGAAAAGACTGGGGACAAAAAGTATACGCTGCCAAAATGAATTACTGAAAATCAAAAAAGAGAGAACCAAACTGATTCCCTCTTAATGTATATAATATCTAGTTTTAAAAATACACACTCACATATCTCTGTAATGAATCGGGAAGACAGGATTCGAACCTGCGACACCTTGGTCCCAAACCAAGTAC
>ERZ1023263.205-NODE-205-length-17109-cov-334.923889_pt1 | contig 17109 bp, 21 predicted proteins | sample MGYA00380461_ERZ1023263 | MGnify/ENA primary metagenome ERZ1023263 (study PRJEB33173, sample SAMEA4830316) | metagenome | study: EMG produced TPA metagenomics assembly of the PRJEB25223 data set...
CCACATTGTTTCATGTCACGAAAAGGACAACGCGCGACTATAGGTATCAACTATTCCCACAAGTTTTATTGGTGTTTTTATTATTCATCGATACGCTTCTTTTTCATCTCTCCAACACAAAAAAGAAGCTAAGCAACTTATGTTGCCTAACTCCTCTATACTATCCATATTTTACTATTATCCATATTTCATTGAATTATCTAATGTTGGCTTCTATTTTTTCAATATTTCTACCGTCAATGACGTCACTCATGCGATTTGTTTGTAATTTTTTATTAAGTTCAAACGTATAATAGCCGCCATCTTTCATTATCACTTTTATCTTACTATCTTTAGGAAACTTTTTATACAGATCAAAATTTTGAATTAAATACTGTCTCAATTTAAAGTCGAGTTCTTTAAGTGAAATCTCTTCTTTATAAATGTAGTGTCTTTTAACATGCGTATAAACACCTACGTCTACTTCTTTTTTAATAACGAATCTAGGGGCGTTTAAGTAATCATAGTAAGCGCCTTGATTTTTCTTAGTGACACCACCATATGAAAACACTGTGCCGTTGCGATTTTCTGCTTCTTTAACTACAAATATATCTAAACCTGGATTTTTACGTGTTTTAAGTCTCTCTATATCTTTACCAAAAATTTGTATTCTAGTGAACTTTTGATGTTTATCAAAGATTAGGTAATGCTTGCCACCTTTGCTATAACGATAACCAGTAACATTTTTAAGTTCCTTACTTGCGCCACTATAGTAATCTCTTAAGTCAAAGATATCTTTTGTCACATTTTCATATTTTGCTTCATGTTCACTCGCATTTACAGTTTGATGCAATGACGTTATTGTTCCTGTTGCTAAAATACCTAATGCTAAACTTGCATTCGCAATTGCTGTCATTTTCATAGTTGTATGCTCCATTCGTAATTATTAGATTTGTTCGCTTACGTCTATTGAATCATACAGCTTTATTATAGTTAGCGTATTTGACCTTTCACATTAAACCTTGTTTAATAATCATTGAATCATTATTAAGTAAATTAAGGAATCTATAATGTTCGTTAAATAAAACTGATCCCGTTGCGCTTCACACCCGATAGATAGGGATTTACAGATAAATTCAGGTCTCTTCCACGTCATATTTGGACCCATTGAAAATTCGGGTTCTCAAATCATCGAACATAACAAAAGAAGCTAAGCAACATGTAGGCCGTTGTCACTTAACTTCTTGTTTTTCCGATGACAGCTTCTATTTAGAGAATGTCATGATTATTTTATATTCACTTCAATGTTATCAATATTAGTGCCATCTATGACATCTGCCATGCGATTTTCTTGTAATTTTTTGTGCAATTCAAACGTGTACTTTCCACCGTTTTTCATTTTAATAACAATTTTACCTGAACCAACGTTACCGTACAGATTATTTTTTTCAATAAGTTGTTTTCTCAATTTAAAATCAAGTTCTTTCAAGGAAATCTGTTCTTTAGTAATCTTGAATTCTGAAACATCATGAGAGATTGTACCTTTATTATCTTCCTTAGTAATTCTTACTCCTGCTTTGTGATCAACTTTTTTACTATTACTCTTTGTGATACCACCGACAGAATATTTTTCGAGATTGTAATTATTTTCTTCTAAAACGACAAATACATCGACATTCCTATGTACTCCTTCACCATATTTTTTATCATCTTTACCAACTAAAGCAATTTTATATATGAAATAATCTGGAACAATATTCATAAATCTTATTGTCGTCCATTTTTTTAAAATAATACCAATCTCATTTTTAAATTCTAAACTTGGTTTCGTATAATACGCTCTTAAATCTTTAAATTTAGGATTTATTTCTGTTGGTACTTGTTTTGTGGTTGGCGATTGTAGTGGTGATGTGTCTACATTAGACGAAGGTGGTGTTGTCGCGTTTGGTTTTGATTGCGGTGCTTCTACTTTAGTTGAAGATGGTGTTGGTGCATTTGCTGCTTGTTTTGGTACTTCCACTTTAGTTGAAGATGGTGTTGTCGCGTTTGCTGCTTGTTGCGGTGCTTCCACTTTAGTTGAAGGCGGTGTTGGTGCATTCGGTGTTTGTTGCGGTGTTTCCACTTTAGTGGAAGATGGTGTTGTCGCGTTTGCTGCTTGCGTTGTCGTTGTGATTACACCTGTTGTTAAAAGGCCTAGTGCTAAACTTGTTTTAGCAATCGTTGTTATTTTCATAGTTGTATGCTCCATTCGTAATTATTAGATTTGTTCGATTACATTGATTGAATCATACAGCTTTATTATAGATGGCGTATTGCTCCATTCACATTAAACCTTGTTTAACTATATTTGAATCATCGTTAAGTAAATTAAGAAATCCATAATGTTCGTTAAATAAAAATGATTTTGATGTGATTCAACACTTGGCACATTTGAAGTTTCGTCACTTTTAAGACATAGAAATGCCACTTTTACAAACAAATGAATATTCGTCTTTTTACATCATTGCACATAATAAAAGAAGCTAAGCAACATGTAAACCGTTGTCACTTAACTTCTTGTGTTACCGATGTCAGCTTCTATTTAGAGAACGTCATGATTATTTTATATTCACTTCAATTTTATCAATGTTTGTACCTTCTATGACATCTGCCATACGATGCTCTTGCAGTTTTTTGTGTAATTCAAACGTATACTTCCCACCGTTTTTCATTTTAATAACGATTGTTCCTGAACCCATGTTACCGTAAAGATTATGTTTTTCAATGAGTTGCTTTCTCAATTTAAAATCAAGCTCTTTCAAGGAAATCTCTTCCTTAGTAATCATGTATTCTGAAACATCACGTGAAATCATACCTTGATTATCTTTTTTAGTAATGCTTAATTCTGCTTTGTGATCAACTTTTTTACTATTAGTCTTCGTGATGCCACCGACAGAATATTTTTTCAATTGATATTTATTGTCTTCTAAAACGATAAATACATCGATATTATCGTAAGGTCCATCTTTATATTTTTTCTCATCTTTTCCAACTAAAGCTATTTTATAGATGAACCTATTTGGAATAACATTCATAAACCTAACCGTCGTCCATGGTTTGAGCATAAATCCAAACTGCTTTTCAAATTCAAAACTCGGTTTTGTATAATACGCTCTTAAATCTTCATATTTAGGAGTCATATCTGTTTGTGCTTGTTTTATGGTTGGAGATTGTGGTGTGTCTGATTTAGTAGATTGCATTGGTTGTGGCGTGTTTGTTGATGGAGGTGTTGTCACTTTAGTTTGCTGCGTGTTTGTTGATGGAGGTGTTGTCACTTTAGTTTGCTGCGTTGTGGATTCGGTTGTCGTTTGTGAATGTTCTTGTTTAGGCGCTGGCGTTGTGGATATATTAAGCGATTTCTGCGCTTCTTGTTTAGGTTGTGATATTTTTTCTATTTTGGAAATTGAAGTTTTTTCCTCATTAGTATTTGGTGCCTTTTCGAGTTTAGGCATGCGTTCTTGTCTTGTGTTAGCTGCTTGCGTTGCCCCTGTATTTGCACCTGTTGTTATGTTTATCATTGCTGATCGCTCTGCTTTAAGCGTTGGTACTTTGTCAACTATAGTTGATTGTACTTTTTCTGCTTTGACCGATTGCGTCGTTACTGTAATTGCGCCTGTTGTTAAAAGCCCTAGTGCTAAACTGGTTTTAGCAATTGTTCTCATTTTCATAATTGTATGCTCCAATCTATATTATATTCGATTGTCTTTTTACGTAATTTGAATCATACAACATCATTATAGATGGCATTCTAAGATTATCACATTAAACCCCTTTTAACAATTATTGAAGTATTATTAAGTAATTTAAGCAAAAAATAATGAGTGATTATGAGGTTAATATAGCGTTTCTATGTGCCTTTGAAATGATTTTTAAGCATTAAAAAGAAGTTAAGCAACGTTTGATCGTCACTTAACCTCTCTATTTCAATTTCAAATTATTTCGTCGTCAAGTATGTGTGTTATGCTTTTCTAACTTTGATTTCAATTCTATCAATATCTGTGACATTGATAACATCGGACATCCGGTCTTCTTGTAACTTTTTATCCAATTCAAATGTATACTTTCCGTAGTATTTCTTTTTGACGGTAATTTTCCCTGTACTCATTTCACCGTAAAGACCATAATTATCAATAAGGTATTTTCTTAATTTAAAATCAATCTCTTTCAATGACATTGCTTCTTTATCTATTTTAAATGGGAAAAAGTCATAATCATATTCACCAATATGATCTGCTTTAATAACTCTTGCTTCTGCTATTAGGTCGACAGCTTTATCGTTTGCACTTGTGATACCCCCAATAGAGTACTTCGCACCTTCAAATCTCTTATCCTCATTAACGTAAAATATATTAAGATTACGATGTACACCCGTATGATAATGTTGCTTATCTTTGCCAATTAAAGCAAGATTATTAACAGAATTACCATCTATGATATTCATAAATTTAATACTTGGTTGAATGAAACTGATATAACCTGTCACATTTTTATATTCAATACTAGGTTGAGTATAATAAGCTTTTAATATTTTGCTATTTTCACTTATTACAATAGGTTTCTTTTCGGCATGAACTGGTTTTTCCGTTGTAGTGTTTACACCTGTTGCTAATATTCCTAATAACAAACTTATTTTTGCAATATTTTTCATTTTCATAGTTGTGTGCTCCAATCTATTATAATTAGATTGTTTTATTACGTAATTTGAATCATACACCCATATTATAGGAGCTGTGTGCTGATATTCACATTAACCTGTTTTTAACTATTCATAAAATATGATTAAGCTATTTAAGCAAAAGATAATGCGTGGTGCGACTGTTTGTGTGAGTTTTGTAACTTTTCCCCTCAAAAAAGAAGCTAAGCAACAGTACGTCGCTTAACTTCCATAGTTTCTATAACAAGCACTATTCAACATAGCGCTTTGTTGTTAGAATGTATTATTTAATTTCTACTAGAATTTTATTAATCTTAGTGCCGTCGATTGACTCACCCATACGTTCTTTTTCAAGTTTTTGACTTAAATCGATAGTATGTGTTGTGCCATCATTCATTGTAATTGTAATTTGACCTTGTTTAAGACCATTTGAATACAAGCCACTTTGACTAATTAATTGCTTTCTTAATTTAAAATCAAGTTCTTTTAGTGATATGTCTTCTTTAGGAATGTAATAAATGCTACTTTGTGGATCTTTATTCCTGTTTTTCACTTCTAGAAGTGTAACATTAACATAGTCATAGTACTGTCCGCTATTAGTTTTCGTTACGCCACCAATTGAATAATTCGTTGCTTGTCTACTGTCACCTTCTCTAACGACAAATACATCTAAATTTGGGTTTACATCTTTATTATATTTATCTTTATCAGATCCAAGTAAAGTGATTAGAGAATGCTGTTGCCCTACTGTGACTTCTAAATAGTGCTGACCCTTATCAGTAAATCCATATCCAGTCACATTTTTACGCTCGAAAAATGGTTTATTATAATAGTGTTTCAACTCTGATTCACTTTGTTGTTTAACTTCTGTTTTCGCTTGTACTGATTGTACATTCGATGTAATTACACCTGTTGCTAACATTCCCAATGCTAAACTTGCTTTTGCTATCGCTTTAAATTTCATAATTTTTAGCCCCAATCTATTTAAATTTGATTTTTCAATTACGTAATATGAACAATCTACCCACATTATATTGAGGCGCTATCCACTTTCAAATTAAACCTCATTTAACTAAACTTGAATCATTGTTAAGGTAATTAATAAAATGCTAACTGTTATTAATCAATTCTTATCCGTCGAGACTCTTTTTTATACAATTCACACTTTATACCATTTTTATTTTAAAAAATGTAAAACTTTCAGACACAAAAATGACACCATATCGTCGCAGTACCATGTCAAAAATTTCAAAGATCATGGTGACACACATCAACTAAAACGCGTCATTACGGTATTTTCAACATTAATAACATATACGTATTTACTATACACGGCGACAATAAATACAGATTACAATTTTTTATAAAATCAAATGTTTTGAAAACCATCAAATAAGTATTATGTTATGTATATAAAGATTAGGAGATGAAGTGAATGAATATTATGTTAACAGGTGCTACAGGTCATTTAGGCACACATATTACAAATCAAGCCATTGCAAATCACATAGATCATTTTCACATTGGTGTTAGAAATGTTGAGAAAGTTCCAGAAGATTGGCGCGGAAAAGTTTCTGTTCGACAATTAGATTATTTTAATCAAGAAAGCATGGTAGAAGCATTTAAAGGAATGGATACCGTTGTGTTTATTCCAAGTATTATTCATCCATCATTCAAACGTATTCCTGAAGTGGAAAATTTAGTATATGCGGCAAAGCAAAGTGGCGTTGCTCATATCATTTTCATAGGTTATTACGCAGATCAGCATAATAATCCATTCCATATGAGTCCTTATTTTGGTTATGCAGCACGTCTATTGGCAACAAGTGGCATTGACTATACGTATGTAAGAATGGCAATGTACATGGATCCACTTAAACCCTATTTACCAGAATTGATGAATATGCACAAACTGATTTATCCAGCTGGTGATGGTCGTATTAATTATATTACTAGAAATGATATTGCTAGAGGCGTCATTGCTATTATTAAAAATCCAGATACTTGGGGCAAACGTTATTTATTATCAGGCTACAGTTATGATATGAAAGAACTTGCTGCAATTTTATCTGAGGCATCAGGCACAGAAATTAAATATGAACCCGTTTCATTAGAGACATTTGCAGAAATGTACGATGAACCTAAAGGCTTTGGTGCATTATTGGCATCAATGTACGACGCAGGAGCAAGAGGACTATTAGACCAAGAATCCAATGATTTCAAACAATTAGTCAATGATCAACCACAGACACTGCAATCATTTTTACAAGAAATTATTTAATAATAAAGGAGCGTTACAGTGAATATCATCTCAACAATTTTAATCATATTTGTGGCATTAGAGTTTTTCTATATTATGTACCTTGAAACGATTGCTACAACTTCCAAAAAGACTAGCGAGACATTTAATATAAGCGTCGATAAATTGAAAGACAAAAATATTAACGTACTTTTGAAGAACCAAGGCGTATATAACGGTTTAATCGGAGTTTTGCTAATATACGGTTTGTTTATCAGCAGTAATCCAAAAGAAATATGCGCAGCTATTTTAGTGTATATCATTGGCGTTGCTATTTATGGTGGCCTTTCAAGCAATATTAGTATATTTTTCAAACAAGGTACATTGCCAGTATTGGCACTCATATCAATGCTTTGGTAAGTATTGGTGTTTGGGGGTTTGGAGATGTAGTCGGAGGTTTGGAGGATTTGAGCGAATTGGGTGTGGACTTTAGACTCAGAGTATTTCATCCTAATTATTTCAAGCAGAGGTGACAGTAGCGTTGCCTCTGTTTCCTTATAGAAAAATTATTTAAAGTCCTTTTCATAATATGTCATATAATCTTGTACATCACATAGAAAACTTTTTGTTTTACGCCCCCTATCTAGTTGACCTATTACATTAACATAAGAATCTCTAATAGCTACCTTAAAAGATTTAAAAATAGATATTATTAGCATAATATTTTTTGAGTTCTATATACATCATTATTTTTACACTCTAATTCTAGAACTTTCTTTAACTCTCTAGCTAAATTTCTAACATTAGTAACATCATATTCGAATACCTCACTAATTCCATGTGCTTTTCCGTTAAAGTAAGACATCTTCTTTGATCACTTTTCTTGGTATTTTAAACAAAACCTTATTCAATCATGTCATCTTTTATATAATTCCATTTTATTATGTATTGATTGCAATCATTTTAATATTTGTGCATTATCAAATACATATCAATATTAAATTTTACTGTTATCATCAATTTCTTTAATTAAGACTTTTAATTCTTTTTGAATTACCCCTTCATCTCCCAAAATAAATACTTTTAAATCGTCAAGATGAGGATATATTTTATGCCATAGATTAGCATTAATCTCACCATTCTGATTGATTACTATAGGTGAGATTCTTTTTAATTCTGTTTCAATTCGATCTAAATTCCGTGCCTTAGATACAAATGCTTTCGTTTGTATTACTTTGAATTGATTATATAACTCATTATCAACATTGATACTACTTTCTAACAACATCTTTTTGATAATTTCTAATAATTCACGATGTAATTCACTTCTAACTTTAGCTACTTTTATATTAATTTTAGCACGTTTTGTTTCTTCAAGAATTTCAGTTGAGTAGTTCAAGCAATAATAATGTTTTTTTACGTAATTATCAATATTTTCAATATCAGGGGTGATTGTACGTTCTTTATACTTGTTTTGCATGAATTTTAAATGCAAAGTATTTAAGTCATTATAATAAGCAAGGGTAATACGCTTATTATTCATCTCTATTTTGTTTTTTTCCTTATGCTCATCCATCTCAATTTTAATAAACGCAATTATCAACGCGAAATTGCTACTTATATAAACAGGTAACAGTTTATTATTCATACTAAAGTGGAAGAACATATTGTTCATGAATAAAAAAACAAGCGGTATAACAATCAAAAGAATAGACCATTTAAAATCATATAGCTTTTTCATTTTCAATATTTCCTTTCTATACTTTTCATGTAATTAACATTATTTTACATTTTTCAAATTACGAGTTCTTTAGTTTCTAATAATTAACATTTGAATTATAGTAAATAAATTATATGCAATATTTGTCACTTAAACTATTCTTTCAGTTAATGTCTTGGTAGCATTTAATCTATCTTCTTCCGTTCTTATTATAACTTTCACCAGTTGCGAATATATATCGATATTAATATTTTTTAATTCGAATTGAATGATATCAACTTCACTCAAAGTAATGTTTTGATTAGTTAATAAAATATCTATAGTTTGAATATATTTTATTATATCTATGTTCTAAGAAACTATTAAATCAGTAATTTTAGCAATTGTTTCCAAATAATGATTTCTTTCAATATCCCTTGCTATTCTTTCTTCATTCTTAATTTGTTTTTCATAATATAATTCTTTATCTAGTTCTTCATTAAACATATTCATTTCTGATATTCGGATCGGCTCTGGTTCATAAACTATAATAATCTATTCACAATTATATTTATTAATCTAACTATACACTAACTTTTTTAAAAGGACTGATTGTAATATTAAGTGCAACACCTATAAAATTTCATAAAAAATGCCCATGATTGGCACTTTGTTGTAAGATGTTAATAACCACAAAAACACATACAAGGAGAGCCAATGTGAGCTATAACCATCTTACACTAACTGAACGCTCAAGTATAGAGGTTTTACTTCAAGAAAATTATTCTTTAAGATCTATTACGAGTAAATTAAAACAATCTGTATCTACCATCTCACGTGAAATTAGTAGGAATAATGTAAACCATTCATTATCAGATGATTATCAAATTCTTTGCCTCTATAGGTGTGAAATAGTTTGATTTGTTCAAGATTATGATTTATTCTGCTGATTGCTTTTGATACTAAATTTGCGCCCTTATTTTCACCTGCACTGTAACTAACAATTTCTCTATTAAATAGATCTATAAATAAACATATGTAATGCCATGTTCCTGCGACTTTTACATATGTTAAATCACTTACTAATGTCTCCATTTGTTACTCTCTATTAAAAAAGCAATTCAAATGATTTTAATTCGTTTTCCATTAGTTTCTTTTGGATGATTTTTGTATTTAGCTTTCGTATAAACAGAAACTAGATTACATTTTTTCATGATACGACCTATCTTTCGTCTTGATACAGTGAGACCCTTGTCATTTAAACGATTTTTAATTCGTCTTGTACCAAAGACTTTTCTATTAGAATTAAAAATATTTATGACGGCATGTTCTACGTTTGAATCATCTTTAGTGATTTTATTATTTTTTCTTTTTATAGAATCATAATAGGTACTTCTTGGTATTTTTAGGACTTTACACATTGCTGGTACTGAATATTGATGTGCATTCTTTTGAATGACTTCTATTTTTGCCCCATAATCAGCTCTTTTTCTTCATCTGTTAAGTTATCTTGATGATTGAATGAACCTGATTTTTGATGTTGCTTTATCCATTTTCCTAACGTCAAAGGTGTTAAATCATACTCGCGTATAATTTCATTCCTAGGCTTACCATTTTCATATAATCTAACCATTTGTAACTTAAACTCTGAACAAAATGATCTTCTTTCTCTTGTCATAATAAAATCGCCTACTTACTTAAATTAACAATGTATAAAACAGATATAACTCCCATCATTTCATTACATGATGTTGCCCATGCCAATCGCACCAAAAAAGGCTGGAAGCCGCATAATTACGGTAACTCCAGCCTATCATTTGCTATATATAATTATTCCCACTCGATGTAATGAGTGTTTTTCGTTAGTTTATATTAACTTATAACAATTGATATTACAGTGTTTTTATAGCTTAATACTTCTCATCAATTAACATCACTTCATAATTAACGTATTCAATTACGTATTCACTGCCTGCAACGTGTGATAAATATCTTTTTTAGTTTATTTACCGAATTATGCATAATCATAATCTAATGTTTCTTTTAATCGCAACAACATGTCATAATGGGTATTAATATCTTGACTTGTGAGAAAACTGTCAAAGCTATTGATTATTTGATCTCGATAGTGCCTTTCAATAAGTCCTTTAAAATGTAACAATGCATTCTTTATATCAAATAAGTTCAACAAATCTTCTTCACTATTCAATTCTTTAGCTATATAATAAAAGTTATCGTCTTCAATTACTATATTTATGTACCTAATAATTCTTTCTATATCTCTTTGTAACAATTTATAGTAATTATCTGTAGCATTTTTATATTTGTCTAAAAATTTTTGTAAATCTACAAATTCTTCATTACCTTTTTCCAATTCGATTTGATCTTTTAAGGATAAGTACTTATTTTCTGCTTTGCTTAAAAACAATGCAATTTTAAATTCACTAGTTTCAATATCTCTATTTGCTATTTTCAAAGCATTATTCCCTGAAATCTTAGCACCTAGATAAGCACCGCCAAATGTTGCAAATACACCAACAAAACTTATAGCTATAGAATAGCCTGTAATACTATGGTTAGGATCAACTGAACTAATAATGTAACCTACAACTAAAACAAATGATATTATTACAAGTAATATAATGAGAACTATAGATAAAATACTTTTTAAATCTAATTTGGGATTTTGCAACTTTAGGCACCTCAATTTTTCTTATAATACTACATATAAACATAATACTTACTCTTAATTAAAACTGTATTGAAAGGTATTCACATTAAGCTTTCATGAAACTTCTTTATTTTTAAAAAAATAGATATTATGACAGTACTCAAACTATGATTATATTTTTAACATTCGCATGTAATGTTTAATCATCATGCATTACGTATGATGTTTTTTTGATTATGATTATACTTATAAATATGACTGTAAACTATTTAAATGAACGGTTAGTTCAGTCAGATTTTTTACATTTTGAAATGCATACCGCATTTACGATTAGCATATCTAGTTACACAATCTTATTCCTCACTGCAACACAGTGCGTTTCTCAGCGTCTATTTTATTAATATTTTAATACCTTTTTCTTTAATTAATTATTTTCACTAATAGTCTCTTTCTTCAAGTCTATTCTATTAATTATTTCATTTTTAATGTCTTCTAAAAAATTAATTTTCACTTCATCAGTCCACTTCTTTTCATTTAAATCACTTTGATAAAAAGAATTTATATTTGGTATGATTTTTAAATATACTAATAATAACAACTTAGCTTTGAACAATTCTTCACATTCTTCATGTTCATAAATTCCATCGTATCTTTTAAAATCTATACCTACTAAATCACTACCGCTTAACCTTAACTCTATATTTTCATGATTCGTATAAGACAAGCAAAGAATTATCTGACCTAACTTACCTTTTTCGAGTACAAACGATAAAGTACTTATTAAATTTAGTACTGTATTACCATGAGAAGAAACCTTATTATTATCTGGAGTATCACCCTTAAATCCTTTAATGTTATCAAAAGTAAGGTGCTCTTCGCTTTGTGTATTAGTAGTTATAATAAAATCGCTTATTTCCTTATAAATTTTATAAACAATCCATAAAAGCAAGTCATCATTGAAGTTTAAATTAATCTTAGTTATTTCGTTTTGTCCTGTATATTTCAAAAAACGTCTCAAAAAATATTGAGAGTCTGCATTCTTATTTATAATATATTTCACAGAACTATTCATAAAATAAACTAAAACAAAACCCGCATTATTAGTTGTTCTATCCTCAAGTGGTTCATCACCACTTCTCACAGAATCGTATGAGAAACGGATAGTATTAAATTCAATTTTCTGACTACCTATTTCTATTTCTTTATTTTCTGTAAATACTTTGTATGTTCTAAAATTATAATGATATGTTTTTAAATCTGTGTTTATATTCTCGTTCAATTCACTTACATCCAAAAGTTTTTGGATAATTATATCTAAATCTTGTTCCTCATTATCTAGCCATCTAGTAGTTGTGATATACGCCATTAATTTACTCCTTTTCAAATTTAGCTTTATTCGAGTTAAATGAAACCCAAATTTTTCTCATTAAATTAACATTAGGATTGCATTGTAATTCTATATCTGCATTTACCTCATTTTCTGACTTAATCACTTTAAAATTCAACGGTATAATATCACCATTTAAATAATTCTTATTATTTACAAGATCTTTTAAAGCTATAGAAATCCTATCTTTTTTTCTATTAACTTTAATACTTTTATCATTTTTATTATCTACTTGTGCAGATACACTATACGGGAGATTAAAATCAATGGTATATTTCGAAATCACTGAACTTTTACCTGTTAATTTTACATTAAAAAAAATAGTTGCAACATCACTATTAAATTTATACTTTATTACTTCATCAGATAAAGAAGACTCATTTTTATAAAAATTAACTTTAATATGTGTTCTATGGAGTAATGAAGATAAGAATTTATAAAATATCTGTATCAAAATGATATTAATTGCTAAATCAACTGAGAAATACTGATCAAAAGGCACTCTAATTTTAAAGAACTTTAATATAGAGAAATAATTTGCAAAATTTGCCGCGATCAAAATTATAAAAAATTCAATCAATTTATCAATATAAAATTTACTATTCTTTTTCATTATATTCGCTTTCAACTATTGAACAAATAATATTATTATACTTGTCAGTAATTTCATTGTCGCTCGTTTCTAATATCCCATTTATATACAAATAGAATTTATATATTTTTCCATCTTCTCTCAATTTAATATTAATCTTTTTAATGTCTATGACAGATGATTTGTGAAAAAATTCTAAACTTTCCAATAATTCAACTATTTTGGCTCTGTCGTCAGCTAAATTTTTTATTAAAGTATCAATATAATCATTGTGTTCCTTATATTGCTCTAGTAATTCAATTTCAATAATTTCAGCATTATATTTTGTAAAGAACTGTTTAATTATCTGAATCATAATATCTGATGTAATAATTATTTGATTAAAGTCTTTATCTTGTATTTCTTGAACAAATTTATAATAATCTTTATTTAATGGTCTTTTAATAGCTTCAACTTTACTTGCATTATTATTAAAAAGCTTATAATGTAATAGTTTCATGAATCAGCCTTCTTCCTTTGTTAAAATTTATTATACATAAAGAACTTATATAAGACTACTTAATTTAAAATATTTTATTACTTATAAGTAACAATTAAAGTGATTATTCAACAACACTTCTTCGAATGGAGGTGTTATCAACTTTCTTCATTTTTTAACATCACTTGTAAATAAATGAGTAAAAACAATAACAGAAGTTTTACACAAATATATTTTTTGATTTTATAATATTCCCGCTCCTCGAATCTCGCTATACCATCAACAAATACTTGTGTAACCACTTTCACATCTGTTTCTCGTTTATGCTTTGGTTCAGTTTAACTAAATGTTTTATTTCGCTTCAGATTTGATTGTTGTTTCTCTCTAGCCTTTTCTTGAATATATCCAGTTAAATCTTTGGAAGAAAGAATTTAGATAAAATAAACCACCACCTATTTGAAGGTAATGGTTTCACATTAATCCTCTAACGGAATATCATCCACAATCACAGGGTGACTTGGATTAGCGTCAGAAAATTCTTTTACAGCTTTGTCTAACGCCTCATCATCTCCTTTTCATTCTCCAATGTTAATAAATATAGGAACATTCCCGCTTATATCGTGATTTTCTGTAAATAACTTATGGTATTTACCCAAAATATCACGAGCTTTTAAACAATCACTAGGTTTAAATGGCACCTCTATTAATTCAACATGTTCATTATAAACTAACTGTACTTTGCCACTTTGTGGATTTTCTTTATATTCTCAACGCTTGACTACAACTTCTTTTGTTTCTGTCTCATTACCAACTGTCGCATTCGTAAGCCAATGTAGTAACTCTTTTGCGGTTAATACATTTTCATCTATAATCTTATCTTTTTGTTCTTGTATATATTGCTTGATATGCGGTTTCTTCAATAACCTACACCCTGTCACATGTGCGCTATAGCCTGCTTTTATGGTACTTTGCGTACGTTATGAATTCTAAAATACTCATTCACAAAACGTGCTTGTTTTGCTGTTAAATCACTCATTCTATCACTTCTAAAATATTATCTAATAAGGTTTCAAACCATTGCCTTATAGATTGTTCTGAACAAGCTACTATATATCTAATATCTTTATAACTACATCCTTACATAAGGAGATTAAAAATATAAAATTCTTTATCAGTCGCTACTCGGCCAACGGTAATTTCTAAGTGATTCTTTACTACAAAATCATCAACATTATCATCTTTTTTCCATTCATTAGATTTCTCTTCACCTATTGAAGAGAAATCAACAGAGACCAATATAACACTTTAATTTTGTTTATTGTAATACTGTACAAAGCTTTTATTTATTGATTTTCCATTGTTACACTACTTTTGCAAATGAAAATTGATGGTAAACATTTGTCTTGAAACCTTACTGTTGTCAATTGATTTAATTCTTTATTTCTAAAGTTCTGAACGTTGTTTAATACTTACATGAAATAAATAAATCTATCTGAAATCGTTCAAAGACATTTTAAGACTTATACAAATCAATTGAACAAATACATTTTATAACTTGCTTTTTCCATATAATTTATAAAGCACCGTTTTCAACCATGTAACACTATGTATAGAATGATCTTCGTAATTTTTCAATCCTGCCTTAATTACGATAATTTTAATCATCAAATTTTCAATTAAGTATAATTCAGGTATGACTCCCATCATTTCATCACATGATGTTGCCCATGCCAAGCGCACTAAAAAAGCCTGGAAATTCCATCCTACCGTCTAAATTTCGAGCTAAAAAACAAGGCTCTATGTCAAATTGGACTGATGCCTTCAATATCGGAAATTAGGCAACTAAACATTGCTTAACTTCCTTTTTACTTTTTGGAGCGTAAAGTTTTGAACATAATAATATTCGATTGCGCAAATGATTGTAACTTCCATAACCAAAAGATGTACGTTTAATTAATTTTATTTTGTTATTTATACCTTCTAAAGGACCATTTGATAAATTGTAATAATCAAATGTATTTTTTATAAAGTCTACATGTTTGTTAAGTGTCTTAATTGCTCGTTGGACAACTGAATGCGTTTGGGATAATGGCATATGTTTTAATTCGTGAATAAAGCCTTCATAATCATTATGTTTAAGTTTGAATCGTAGCTGATTGATATATTGGTAGGCGTCATTTAACGAATCATCTTGATCTAATAAATACTTGACGATACCCTTTTGTGTCTTCCATTCCTTAAATAAAGCTACTTTACGATATTCAAATGCCTCTAAATCTTCTCCAGGTTTTAATAGTAATTTCGCATATCTTTTAAACTTATTATATAAAGGTTGATTCGTCGTTCTTAATTCATTCATAACAGCGACTCGAATACCATTTAAAGCACGATTTAATAATTGAACAATATGGAATCGATTGATAACTATTTTAGCGTTCGGAAACATCTCTTTAATCAATGTCATATAGCCTTCATGCATATCAATGGAAACAGTCTTTACACGTTTTCTAACTTTAAGTGAAAAACGATAAAAATACTTTTTCAACCCACTTAATCTACGATCTTCAACAATATCAATAATATGATGCGTTTGTGCATCAGCGTATATAAAACTCATTTTCCCAGAAACATTTTTAACACTTTTAAATTCATCCATCATGATATGTTCAGGAAGTGCAGAATACGGCGATTGATGAAGCGATTGAGCGGCCTCATCAATGATACGAGAAACTGTAGTAGCTGACACAGAGCAGGATTTCGCTATAGATTTTTTCAGAACGAATTTCTGCTGCTTTATTAAGTACAGCTGATCGTGTTTTTTTTTGATATAAAACAGTATTTATCAACTTCAGGTGTTTCAGCTGTAAAGTATCGTTCGCACGTTTTACATTTAAAACGTTGCTTACGCAACATGATATAAGTTGGATATTCGGAGATTTTAGGCATAGTGATTCTAGAAGTCTTAGATCCATTTTTGATTAAATTACCATTAATGTTTTAACAATTGCAGTTTGGGCACACCTCAGGTGTATAGATTAGTTTTGCGTAATAAAAGAAACACTTTCTCCCTTTATACTCAATTTTCTCAAGTTTACCGTCAAAAATAATATTTTTATCTTTAAAATCAAAGGTATTTAGTATAACATTATTCATAGGCGCATTATCTCCTTTAGTTATTTGTTTAGGCACTTTTAATTATAGAGATAATTGCGCTTTTTTATATTCAAAATCAAAAAATCGGACAGATGAAAAGTAAAATACTTTTCCATCAGTCCGATTTATTATAGAACCTTTATTCCAAGCACAAAGGGAAAGTTACATACGTTAATATATCAGCAATTACAACAATAAGCAAAAGACGTATAAGCAAA
>ERZ1023263.209-NODE-209-length-16624-cov-4.595630_pt1 | contig 16624 bp, 14 predicted proteins | sample MGYA00380461_ERZ1023263 | MGnify/ENA primary metagenome ERZ1023263 (study PRJEB33173, sample SAMEA4830316) | metagenome | study: EMG produced TPA metagenomics assembly of the PRJEB25223 data set...
AATAGCTTCTAAGATTGTTTCAACAGCATCTTCAGTACCTTCGAATTTAGGAGCGAAACCACCTTCGTCACCTACTGCTGTTTCTAAACCACGATTTTTAAGGATTGATTTTAAGTTGTGGAAGATTTCTGCTCCCCAACGTAATGATTCTTTGAATGATTCAGCGCCTACTGGCAACACCATAAATTCTTGGAATGCGATAGGAGCATCAGAGTGAGAACCGCCGTTAACGATGTTCATCATTGGTACTGGTAATTGTTTACCATTAAATCCACCTAGGTATTTGTAAAGTGGTTGTCCTAATAAATCAGCTGCTGCACGAGCTACTGCAATAGAAACACCAAGAATAGCGTTAGCACCTAATTTACCTTTGTTTTCAGTACCGTCTAATTGGATCATCATTTTATCGATTGAAACTTGTTCTAATACTGAAAATTCACCTTCAATAAGCTCTGGTGCAATAATTTCGTTAACGTTGTCAACTGCTTTCGTTACACCTTTACCTAAGTAACGTGATTTATCTCCGTCACGTAATTCTACTGCTTCATGTTCACCAGTAGAAGCACCTGATGGTACTAATGCACGTCCGAATGCACCACTTTCTGTTAATACTTCTACTTCAACTGTTGGGTTACCACGAGAGTCAAGGACTTCGCGAGCGTAAACATCTGTAATAATTGGCATGTTTATAATCTCCTTTATAAATAAGTAGTTTAGAAATATTAAATTTCATCTTCATTATAGCTTTAAATACTATAAATACAAAGTAATTTAATTCTCTTGTGTTGTTTATAAGCAACTAACCATTTTAATGAAAATATCTCAATTTCGAAATCGTTAGCTTCTCAATCTTGCTCAAAGCGATCAAACTTTGATTAGTGATTAATGAGTGATTCACCAGTCATATCTTCTGGTTGATCTACATTTAATAAATCTAATAATGTTGGTGCTAAATCACCAAGACGACCCGTTTCACGTAAAGTAACGCCATCTTTTGTCACAATGACTGGAACTGGGTTTGTCGTATGCGTAGTCATTGGTTGATCATCATCTGTAAGGACCATGTCTGAATTACCGTGATCGGCAGTAATGATTGCATGACCGCCCATTTCAGTAATTTTATCAACAACTTCGCCTAGACATTCGTCCACGGCTTCAATTGCTTTAATTGTTGGTTCTAACATACCACTGTGTCCAACCATGTCTGGGTTAGCAAAGTTTAAAAGAATTAAATCTAAGTCACCTTTATTTAATTCTTCAATTAAAGCATCTTTAACTTCATATGCGCTCATTTCAGGTTTAAGGTCATAGGTTGCGACTTTAGGTGAATCGATTAAACGACGACGTTCACCTTCAAATTCTTCATTACGACCACCACTCATGAAATAAGTCACGTGAGGGAATTTTTCTGTTTCAGCAATACGTAATTGTTTAAGTCCGTTATCTTGTGCAACTTCACCGATTGTATTCGTTAAATCAACTTTTTCAAAAACAATATCTGCATTCACGTTATCATTATATTTAGTAAACGTTGCATAAAATAAGTCGTTGATTTGTTCTACTTTAAAGCCTTCGAATGCTTTATCAGTAAATATTTCAGAAAGTTGTCCAGCTCTGTCAGGACGGAAGTTATAAAAGATGACTGCATCACCATCATTGACACCTTCGTTTTGGTCTTGGACGATAAATGGTTCAACAAATTCATCTGTTAAATCTTTATCGTAATTCGCTTTGACACCTGCTTTAGCAGATTCGAATGTTGTTCCACCAAAATTGCGGATAGCATTGTATGCTTTTTCTTCTCTGTCCCAACGTTTGTCACGATCCATTGCGTAATAACGACCTGATACAGATGCGAATTGACCAATACCTAGTTCTTTAAACTTCGCTTCAGTTTCTTCAATATATTTTAATGCTGATTTTTGATCAACGTCACGTCCATCTAAAAAGGCATGAACATATACTTTTTCTAAACCTTGTTTTTTAGCTAAATCTAATAACGCGAAAAGGTGTTTGTAATGGCTGTGTACGCCACCATCTGATAATAAACCAAAAACATGTAGCACTGAATCATTTTTCTTAACATGATTGATTGCATTGTTTAATACATCATTTTCAAAGAAATCGCCGTCTTCAATAGATTTATTGATACGCGTTAAACTTTGATAAACGACACGTCCAGCGCCAATGTTCATATGCCCAACTTCTGAATTACCCATTTGACCTTCTGGAAGTCCAACATCTAAACCACTAGCTTCGATTTGAGTAGTTGGATACTTACTGTAATAACGATCAAAGTTAGGTTTATTAGCTAGTTTCACAGCATTACCGTGTTCGCTCTCTCTGTTTGCAAAACCATCTAAAATAATTAATGCAGTTGGTTGTTTAGCCATATTATTTTGCACCTTCTAACAATTGTACAAAATCATCCACTTTAAGTGATGCGCCGCCTACAAGTGCACCATCAATGTCTGATTCTGCCATGTATTCTTTAATGTTGTTAGGTTTAACACTACCACCATATTGAATACGTGTTGCGTCAGCTACAGTTTGACTTGATAATTCTGCAACTGTTTGTCTTACAAATGCACACATTTCATTTGCATCTTTAGCAGTTGATGATTTACCAGTACCGATTGCCCAGATTGGTTCGTAAGCAATCACAAGTTGTTGTAATTGTGCTTCAGATAAACCCTCTACAGCTTTTTTAACTTGGTTGCCAACAACTTCATTAGCTTTACCACTTTCACGCTCTTCATCTGTTTCACCTACACAAACGATTGGTGTCATACCGTGATTGAAAATAGCGTGTGCTTTTTTGTTAATTTCTTCATCTGTTTCATGGAAGATTTCACGACGTTCAGAATGTCCGATAACGACATATTTAACGCCTAGGTCTGCTAATGCAACTGGAGATGTTTCACCAGTGAATGCGCCGTTATCTTCAAAGTAAGCATTTTGAGCACCGATTTGTAAGCCTTGTGCTTTACCATCATTTACTAAAGTAACTAATGCATCTAATTGAATTGTTGGTGCACAAATTACTGATTCTACTTCTTTTGTATCAGGTAATGTTGGTAATTCATTGATAAAATCTTTTGCTTCTGTAATTGTTTTATTCATCTTCCAGTTACCTGCGATAATTGGTTTTCTCATTATATTACACTCCTATTAGTAATTTATGATTAAATGTGTTGCCACTGATAATCATGGATAGCTGTTTTTAGTCGTGCGCTTATTTGTTTGCGATTGCTACTACACCTGGTAGTTCTTTACCTTCAAGGTATTCTAATGATGCACCGCCACCAGTAGAAATGTGACTGAAGTCATCACCATAACCTAATGAAATAGCTGCAGCTGCTGAATCTCCACCACCAATAATTGTATTAGCGTCTTTTAATTCAGCGATTGCTTCACAAACGCCGATTGTACCTTTAGCAAAATTACTTAATTCAAATACGCCCATTGGTCCATTCCATACTACCGTATGCGCACCTTGTAATTGTTCTTTAAATAATTCAACTGATTTTGGTCCAATATCCATAGCTTCTTGGTCTGCTGGGATATCATCAACAGAAACCTCAGTGATTTCAGCGTCATTTGAGAATTCTTTTGCAACTTTACAATCAACTGGTAAGACGATTTGATCGCCTGCACGGTCTAATAATTCTTTTGCAAAATCAACTTTATCTTTTTCTAATAAAGATAAACCAATTTCTTTACCTTGTGCTTTAAAGAACGTATATGACATGCCGCCACCGATCAGTACTTTGTCAGCAATCTTCAATAAGTTTGTGATAACGCCAATTTTGTCAGAAACTTTGGCACCACCTAGAATTGCAACTACAGGTTTATCAGGGTTTTCAACTACGCCACCGATATATTTAATTTCTTTTTCCATTAAGAATCCTGCAACTGTTTCTAAATTAGATGCAATACCCACATTTGAAGCGTGCTCACGATGCGCAGTACCAAATGCATCATTTACAAATACATCGCCAAGTGAAGCCCAGTATTTTCCTAATTCAGGATCATTTTTAGATTCTTTTTTGCCGTCTACATCTTCAAAACGTGTATTTTCAACTAGTAAAACATCGCCTTCATTAAGATCTTTGACAGATTGTTCTAGTGTTTCTCCACGTGTTTCAGGTACAAAAGTAACTTCTTCACCTAATTTTTCTGTTAATGCATTAGCAACAGGTTTTAAAGTTAATGCTGCTTTATCACTTTCTTCTTTTACTTTACCTAGATGTGAAAATAATACAACTTTTCCACCTTGTTCAATGATGTATTTAATTGTTGGTAAAGCTTGAACGATACGGTTGTCGTCAGTGATTTCTCCATCTTTCATCGGCACGTTAAAATCTGCGCGAACAAGTACAGTTTTACCTTTTAATTCTAAGTCAGTTACAATTTTTTTAGCCATGTAAGCTTCCTCCTCTAAATGGAACAACAAATTAAAATAAGCGGAGAAGCGTTGTGCTCCCCGCTTACTCCTAAGCTTATTGTTTAAATTTAACAGCACATTAAAGTTGTTAAATTCATTTTTACATCAAATTATTTAGCTTGAGTTGCTAAGTGTTCTAATGTACGTACTAATTGTGAAGTGTAAGACATTTCGTTATCGTACCAAGCTGCTACTTTAACTAATTGACGGTCGCCAACAGTCATTACACGAGTTTGTGTTGCATCAAATAATGAACCATAAGTCATACCGATTACGTCTGAAGATACGATTTCGTCTTCAGTGTAACCGAATGATTCGTTTGAAGCATTTTTCATTGCAGCATTTACATCTTCAATGCTTACATTTTTTTCTAAAACAACTGTTAATTCAGTTAATGAACCAGTTGCAACAGGAACACGTTGCGCTCCTCCATCTAATTTACCATCAATTTCAGGAATTACTAAGCCAATTGCTTTAGCAGCACCAGTTGAGTTAGGGATGATGTTTTCAGCAGCTGCACGCGCACGACGTTTGTCGCCTTTTCTGTGTGGTGCATCTTGTGTGCTTTGGTCACCAGTGTATGCGTGTATAGTAGTCATGAAACCTTCTACTAAACCGAAGTCATCATTTAACACTTTAGCAACAGGAGCTAATGAGTTAGTAGTACATGAAGCACCTGAAACAACAGTTTCTGAACCGTCTAATTCTTGGTGGTTTGTATTATAAACGATTGTTTTTAAATCGCCTGTAGCTGGTGCAGAGATTAATACTTTTTTAGCACCTGCATTGATGTGTGCTTCTGCTTTTTCTTTATCAGCGAAGAAACCAGTACATTCTAATACAACATCGATGTCTAAGTCTTTCCAAGGTAATTTACTTGGTTCAGGCTCAGAGAATGATTTTACTTCTTGTCCGTTTACGCGGAAACCGTCTTTTTCTACTTCAACTTCTCCTGTGAAGCGTCCTTGCATAGTATCATATTTTAATAAATGAGCTAACATTTCGTCATCTGTTAAATCGTTTACTGCTACTACGTCGATTCCGTCAACGTTTTGAATTCTTCTGAATGCTAAACGACCAATTCTACCAAAACCATTAATTGCTACTTTTACTGCCATTAAAATGGCCTCCTTTAAAAATGATATTTAAAAAGTGTAATCACTTTTTATTACTGTTATTTACGATTGCACTTGCTGCACCTTCGTCTGTAATTAATACAGTGTTTTTTGGAGCAATAGAAAGGTAAGCTTTAATTGCTTCTCCTTTAGATTTACCCCCAGCTACAGCAAATATAAACTTTTTCGATTCAAGGTCTTCTAATTGTAGTCCAATTGTTTTCACTTTATGGACGATATCGCCTTGATCATCGAAATAATATCCAAATGCTTCTCCCGAGGCATTGTGATGTTGAAGTTTTTCTATAACTTCGTTTGGTGATTGACGTCTTCGCGCCATCTTCAGCGCATCACCAATGCCGTGGATTGTAATATTGGATTCTCTAATTTTTTCTAGGGTGTGAATAACTGAAGGCTCTAACATAAGTGTATTGTATGTCGTTTCACTCACATTATCTGGGACATATAATGTCGTATAATCACCATTCGTTTGTTGTGCCATACTCGCTGCAATGGTATTTGCTTGATATACAACATTTTCACCCAGTCCGCCTCTTGCTGGAACAAAGAAAACATCATGTGGCTGTTTATGCATTGCCTCACTCACGTAGGCCATCGTAGACCCACCAGTGACTGCTACAATGGCATGATCATAAAGAACATCTTCAACCAACTGTCCTGCCTGTCGTGATAGTTCGATTTTTACTGCTTTATCAGTTTCAGAATCACCTGGTATCACATAGACGTCTTTAATGTCATATTGTTCCTTAATCAACTGTGAAAGATGATGGTCATCAGAAAAAACATTAAAATAACTATTTAGCTGACGAACAGTTGCTTCACCTTCTTCAGTGATTTCCATGCCTGTTGGCTTAACCTTGATTAGTTCTTGTTGCTTCAATGTGTCTGTTTCTGTACGTAATACACGTTCAGTTAAATCCATATATTCACTTAAGCTACGTCTACCTACGGGTTGGTGCTTAGCAATAGTAGTGAGAATTGAAAAACGTCGATACATTTTTTCAACAAGTTCTGGCACAAGTTTTTGTTGAACTTTTATCAAATCATTCACTACTATCCTCCTCCGTTTCATTATAAAGGGTCAAGTTCCAACCATAGGTTGACTTTTTACGTCCCTAGCGGGACAAAAAAATATAACCTCTTATATTTGCAATAATACTACTATCGATTTGAAATTGCAAGAGAAATACACTTCTCTTAATTTTTACTTATTACCTTTATATATTCTATTCGTTCCTCTAAAATGTCTTGCATTGTTGTATTACCCGATTAATCATTTACTAATCATAAATCATTATATTTTCCGATTCTTAAAAATTAGTAACCACCCACTTATGATAGCGGCTTAAATACACTTGTAGAATCATTGCTTCTATTATCTTTAATCTATAAAATAAAAGTATAGATTATCAATTGGGAGGAAAATACATGTCACAGAACGATCATCCAGAAGTCATTGATCCAAACGATCGACGTTATAAAGATGAAGATTATTTCAAAAATCCTAAACAACCAGATCATTCGCATTCAAATCAAACATTTCACTATTCTAAAAACATAGGATGTGGCTGTGGACCTTTTGGTTGTCTTAGCGGTTGTATCACACTCATACTACTATCCTCACTCATTACTTTCTTATTAAATTTCTTATTTTAGTCTGTGTGCTTAAATACTATAAAACAAACCGTATAACACGTGTTTTTAACGATATAAAAATAGGACCTTGAAATCATATGATTAACATCGATTTCGCAGTCCTATTAATTATATTTAGTCATCTTCTGAAGATGACTCGCTTGAGCGTTCATTGGTACTTGAACCATTATTGTTGCTTTGTGCTGATCTTTCTTGTGTATTATTTTGAGAACTTCTTTGTTGAGTTGATGGTTCTGGTTTTTTCTCTTCAGTCGATGGTTCAGATGTTTTTTCTTCCGTTGAAGGTTCAGAAGTTTTCTCCTCGGTTGTTTTTTCTTCTGTTGAAGGCTCACGTGTTTTTTCTTCAGTAGAACGTTCTTCAGTTGTTTTTTCTTCTGTGGTAGCTTCTTTCGTTTTTTCAGGTGATTTTTCTTCTGTTGTACGAGGCTCAGTCGTTGCTGGCTGTTGTGTTTGCTGCGTCTGTTGCGTTTGCTGTGTTTGTTGTTGCGTTTGAACTGTTTGCTGCGTTTGTTGTGTTTGTTGAGACTCTTGTGTAGATTTCTCTTTATCTTTTTTGTCTTTTTCTTCTTTTGTCTTCTGTTTTTCTTTCTTATCTTTTTCTTCTTGTTTCTGATCTGCTAAACGTTCATTCGCTTTGTTTGAATGATCTACAAATGCAAAAATAGCAAAAATTAATCCACCTACTAATAATAATACGATTAATCCACTTACAATTTTCGCAAAACCACTCATTTTCTTGTTGTTCGGATTATGGTTTGGCATATGCTCCCCTCACTTCAATTTATATCATAACATTTGTTTTCATTTATGCGCATGCTTTCAATAACAAATGTATATTTTACACTATTTCATTTCTTAATTAAACTCATTAACTATTTTTTAACCTAGATGTTATCTTAACGACATATGTATAGTAAAATACATATATAACTTAAAATTTAATACTATAGTTTAATATTGATCTATAGTAATCTTCGTTTTCAATACTTTTGTAAATTTTTATTATTAATATGAATAAGCTATAACATTAATATAACAGGATGTGTTCTAAAATTGAAAAAGCATGATCCATTTGATGAATTAGTGGAGCAAAAATCATCTCAAAAAAGAGGTCTGCGTCAAATTATGATCGATAACGATCATTACGAATCAAAAGACCGAGATAAAAAGCGGTTCCCCTTCTTTATGATGATTATTATTTTGTTATTCATAGCCACTGGAATAATTTCTATACTTACTTTATAGGGCATAACGACCTTCATATCCTTATAAAATGTTTTGACTTAAATGTAAAAAGATAGTTACACAAAGCAAATTGCGTTAACATATAAATATAGGCCTATACGCAATGCGTACAGGCCACTACTAAAGGGAGTCAAAATTTTACCTTCGTTAGTATATTATGGGGTATACTCGAAATAATTAAGAGATGATTAATTAATATCGAAGGTATCTCAATTATAAAATGAATGCTCTTTATTTTAAATAGTTCTTAATACGAGTAAATGACATATTATTGAACAAACAATGAAAAAATTATGACCTTCAAATGTGATTCGATTGATTCTCTCTAATCATTCCAACATTAGGCATTACTAAATTATGAGGTGATAAAATGAAACATTATTTAATTACAGGTGGTACAGGTATGATAGGATCGCAATTAGTTAAAGCTATCATACAAAGTGATGCGCATATAACGATTTTAACTAGACAGGATATGACTTCATCACACCCTAAGATTTCCTACGTCAATTGGTCTCAATCAAATTGGGAAAATGAAATACCTGATATCGATATCGTCATTAACCTTGCAGGTGCTAGTTTAAATAAACGATGGACTAAATCCTATAAACAAACCATTATGCTAAGTCGTATACAAGCTACACAAGCTTTATTCGAATTATTTCAAAATCGTAAACATAAACCAGAAGTATTATTCAATGCGAGTGCTGTTGGTTACTATAAACCAGACTTATATCGTACGTATACTGAATTATATAAAACACTTCCTTTTGATTTTTTATCGGAAGTCGTATATCAATGGGAAAGAATGGCTCGCCAATTTGAAACGCTTGGTACGCGTGTCGTTATTGGTCGGTTTGGAATGGTCTTGTCTAATGATGGCGGCGCACTACCAATGATGAAATTGCCTTATGACTTTTATCTTGGTGGAAAATTAGGTTCAGGAAGACAATGGTATTCTTGGATTCATATAGATGATTTAGTGAGAGCCTTGCTCCATACTATCAATACGGAAAGTGCACGAGGTGTATTTAACTTTACTGCACCGATTGTAGAACATCAAAACATGTTTGGGTATACACTTGCACGCGTTTCTCATCGCCCTCATCATACATGGGTCCCATCGTTAGCCATTAGATTAGCTTTAGGTCAAATGTCGACTGTTGTGCTCGATACACAAAAAGTAATACCTAATAAATTACAAGCAACTCATTTCAAATTTAAATACCCTGATTTAAAAATCGCACTCGAAGATTTAGTACATTAAGTGAATAGGAAGCGAAATGAATCATGAAGACAGATCGATTAACACATGCCTTATTATTTATCGCTGGATTGTTATTATTAATTAATGGTATCTGTGCTTTTGAACAAAATTTAACTATGCTATTTATATCATCAATATTGGTAATAAGTGGTATCTGTGTAACATTTGTAGCCATTAAATTAATTTGGCACAACTATCGTAGACTTAAAGTTAATAACAATTCATAATGTGAGATAAATAGAAAAGCCAAGCTACTAATTATGTAGCTTGGCTTTTTTAATGAAATTAAATCTTATGATTCTGGTACCATAACTTGGTCAACAAGACCATAGTCTTTAGCTTCTTCAGCTGATAAGAAATTATCACGATCTGTATCTTGCTCAATTTTTTCAATTGATTGACCAGTACGTTCAGCTAAAATTTGGTTTAATTTAGCACGTGTTTTAAGAATATGATTAGCAGCAATTTCAATTTCAGTCGCTTGTCCTTGCGCGCCACCTAATGGTTGGTGGATCATTACTTCAGCGTTTGGTAATGCAAAACGTTTACCTTTTGCACCTGCTGCAAGTAAGAATGACCCCATTGATGCAGCCATACCGATACAAATTGTTTGTACATCTGGTTTGATGTGTTGGATTGTATCGTAAATAGCGAAACCAGCAGTTACACTACCACCTGGTGAATTGATATAAAGATAGATATCTTTTTCTGCATCTTGTGCTTGTAAGAATAATAATTGAGAAACAATAGAGTTTGCTACATTATCATCGATTTGAGAACCTAACATTATAATACGGTCTTTTAATAAACGTGAGTAAATGTCATATGCACGTTCCCCACGGTTTGTTGTTTCAATTACTGTAGGTATTAAATTCATTAATATTGCCTCCTTATTTCTAACTGATAAACTTATTTTAACCTAAAAGTCAAACATGGTCAAAAAATAACGCTCAAAAATTTTATGAAAGTTGAATTATTCTTATTGACCGTTTTCGTTAAGATTTGTACACTTATATTAATGCGTCTTTACCCCCTCGTAGTGTAATGGATAACACGTAAGATTCCGGTTCTTAAGATAGGGGTTCGATTCCCTTCGAGGGGACTAATAAGTAATAAAAGTATACTTTTCAAATTAAAAAGGGAAGATAACCAATATAAAGCGCACACGAGTTCAATCTCATGTATTTTATATTCCTACTTAAGTCATCCCCTACTTGTACAATCAATCAGACCGAGACATCAAAAAATGATTCTCGATCTGATTTTTTCATTTTTTAAAATTCTATTAATAAAAAATGGATTACACTGAGAAATGTAATTTTCCACACTGATTATGATATTAAGTACCAAATTATCTTAATTATTAAAAATACATCCTTATCTAAATGAGATACTTAAAAATCAATTCTTAATATATACACAAAATTCACGCTTTTTATATTGAACAATATATAAACGTAAAGATAATTAGTAATAAAAAAATTCATTTTAAATTTACAATCATTTGATACACTTGTAAAGATTAGATTATTTTACAAAGGGGAAATGAGACATTGGCAGACAAGCAAATTAGTGATGCGCAGTGGATAGAATACCAAGCGCATCAAAATCAACAAAAATCGAAAAAATTAGTAAAGGTTGGTTTTGGGGTTGTGGATCTGGTTGCGGTTGTTTAATTTTGTTAGTAATTATCATTATAGGCATCTCAGCATGTACTGCAAACCTAGGCAACGTAGACACTAATGATAATTCATCAAACAATTCAAACAACAGTAGTGCTTCTAGAGAAGAAAAATCTGCATTAAATAAAGCGAAAACCTATTCGAACGTTATGCACATGTCAAAAGATGGCATCTATAATCAATTAACGTCTGAAGCTGATGGTTTTAAAGAATCAGATGCACAATACGCAGTAGATAATTTAAAAGCGAATTATAAAAAGAATGCTCTCGAAAAAGCTAAAGATTATGCTGATACACAGGATATGTCAAACAATGCAATATACAATAAATTAACATCAGATATTGAACGATTCACGGACGAACAAGCGCAATACGCTATTGATCAATTAGATAAATAGTGAACTTCTAAAGCCCTAATTCAACTTTAATTATTGTTGATGGGACTTAATTAAACTTAACATTAAAGAAACGATATTTCGGTATTGAAACCGAAATATCGTTTTTTTTTGCCTCTTAATTCATATTTATAAAGGTACTGCCTAAAACATCACGTACATCGTGAATCACTAGGAATGCATTTTCATCCACTTCATTTACCAGTTTCTTGACTCTTGTAACTTGTGATTGCGGTACAACGACGTACAACATATGTGTTTCTGACTTTCCATAACCACCTTTACCAGTTAATATGGTTGACCCTCTACCGGTAAACGCATTGATTTTATCACTAATTAAATCACTTTTGCTAGAAATCACTGTAACTGCTTTTTTCGGATTGAAACCTTCGATAATGAAGGACGTGGCACGTTCCGTAACAAATAACATAATAATCGTAAACAGCACATTTTCTAATGGTAGTACCATTAAGAATGAAAGAACAACGAGCGCATCTAGTATAAAAATTCCTTGTGACGTTTTGATCTCGGAATATTTATTTACAATTTTCGCAATGACTGATGTACCACCCAGTGTACTACCAGTAGAAATTACTAGCCCTGCACCGATACCAATCACAGCGCCCCCAAATAAAGAATTAATAACAAAATTATCTACACCTAGATTAATATTTTCAGTTAAATGTAAAAATAGAGACAACGCAGTGTTGGAAATAACGGTGTAGACCGCTACCGTTTTACTTAAAAATTTCCACCCTACAAATACGACAACGGTATTGATAATAAATGAGGTCCACGCTGGCGATAAACCGAATGCATACATAAGAGATAATGATATCCCTACTGTGCCGCCATCACCTAGGTTTGATCCAAGTAAAAAACAGTTTACGCCAATCGCATTTATGAATGTACCAATTAAACAGAATATAATGTTTTTATAATGCTTGTTTATCAAATTTTTCATAAATACCCTCCCTTTTCACTATTTTATTATTATGGTTTATAAATAATATGTTCAATATTCATCAAGTAATGCCTAAATATTAAAAAAGACACCTCCATGAGGCGTCATTAATTGAAATTCATACTTTTCATTATATTAGCATATTTATTTTATGTGTGACTAGAAGAAATTCAATTTACACTTAATTCTTTTTCAAATTAAGAGATAACCATGCAAAACTGATGATACACCTTATGTGCTATAGTTCGATAGGCTCACCGCTTCTTAATTTATCAGCCATCTCATTTAACTTTCTTAATCTATGATTCACACCAGATTTAGATATTTTTCCCGTGGACATCATTTCACCTAATTCTTTTAATGAAACTTCTTGATGCTCAATTCTTAATTTTGCGATCTCACGCAATCTATCTGGAAGGTTGTCTAAACCAATTTCTTTATCAATTAAATGTATACTTTCTACATGTTTCATGGCTGCGCTTACAGTTTTATTTAAATTGGCTGTCTCACAATTAACCAATCGATTCACAGAATTTCTCATATCTCGAACAATACGAACATCTTCAAATTTCAAAAGTGCTTGATAACCACCTATCAAACTTAAAAAATCGGATATTTTTTCTGCTTCTTTTAAGTAAGCAATGCTGCCTTTCTTACGTTCTAGATGTTTTGCATTTAATTCATATGCATTCATTAATTGTGTGATACCTTCAGAATGGTCTTCATATAACGAAAAAACCTCTAAATGATAAGATGACGTTTCTGGATTATTGACAGAACCACCAGCTAGAAAGGCACCTCTCAAATAACTGCGACGCATTTCATCATCATGAATCATAGTTTCATCGATTTCATGGGTAAAGACACCATTTTTTAAAATACCTAAATCATCTAATATTTCTCTGGCTCTTGCCTTAATACGACAAATATAGATATTATTCTTTTTCAATTTCATTTTCTTGCGTACGAGTAGTTCCACTTCCACATTAAACACTTTTTTTATTAACGAATAAATCCGTCTTGCTGTTGTTGCATTTTCGGTTTGAACGTTAATAACAAACTGTTGATTGGATAGACTGAGTGCACCATTCATTCGAATAAGCGCACTGAGCTCTGCTTTTGCATTTTTTTCATCTACTTCAATTCTAGTAAGTTCATTTTTCATATCTGATGCAAAGCTCATGATTCAATCAGTCCCTTCTTATAAGTTTATTGTCTGGCTTATTCGTTATGATCTTTATCTCGATTAAACTCAATTGTCGCCGTTTCTCTCATAGCGATTTCATAGATCATTTTTGAAAGTACTTCAGTGTTATGGCGCACGTAATCTTCTGAAGACACTTCTACTAAATCAGGATGTGTAAAGACTTTAATATTCTGTGCTTCCATATCTGTCGTGTTGCATTTTACAGGTTCTGCATTTTCTTCTCTATAGCGTTCTAATACATTACCGTGAAAATTTTGCGTGCTACAAATAACATAGTTAATACATTTCGCACCCATGTGATCATGGATAGCATTGACATGATCGACAGCAGAATAATTATTCGTTTCACCTGGCTGTGTCATTACATTTGAAACATACAATTTAGGGGCATCTACTTTAAGTAATGCATCTGCGATACCTTTTACGCATAAATTTGAAATGACACTTGTATATAAAGAACCTGGCCCCATAACAATTAAATCTGCCTCTTCAATCGCTTCAACTGCTTCTTCCATCGGTTTTACATCTTCAGGTTCTAAAAATACACGTTCGATTTTTTTATTTTTTTTAGGAATCTTAGACTCGCCATATACGATTTCTCCGTCTTCCATGACTGCACTTAAACGCACACTTGTATTAGTGGACGGAATAACACGACCTCTAATATTTAAAATCTTACTTAATTCTTTAACTGCATGTCCAAAATCATCCGTAATATTCGTTAACGCGGCAATCAGTAAATTGCCAAGCGAATGACCTTCAACTTGGTTTTCTTTAAAACGATATTGGAAAAGTTGTTCTAAAGTTGACTCAGTTTCACTTAATGCAGAAATTACATTTCTTATATCTCCAGGTGCAGGTATATCCATTTCATTTCTTATTTTTCCTGTGCTCCCACCATCATCGGCAACTGTGACAATTGTCGTAATATCTATTGGGTAATCTTTAAGGCCTCGAGCTAAAACGGATAAGCCTGTACCGCCACCTATTAGTACAAGTTTAATTCTTCTCATCTTTATGTTTCACGCCACTTTCAACATGTGCATCCCTGTGATGCACATACACATTGTAATTAAAACTTTCGTTAAGTTCTGCTCCGATACGTTTGGCTAATGCGACTGAACGGTGTTGACCACCAGTACAACCGATTGCGATAACCAGTTGTGATTTACCTTCTTTTTTATATCCTGGTACCATAAATTTCAATAAATCTATTAATTTTTCATAAAATATATTTGTTTCTTTCCATTTCATAACATATTTATAAACCGCTTCATCTTCTCCTGTGAGTGGTCTTAACTCATCAACATAGTGTGGATTCGGTAAAAATCTCACATCGAATACTAAGTCTGCATCCATTTGAATACCATGCTTAAATCCAAAACTCGTTACATTAATGTTAAATGTTTGTACATTGCTCTTATTGAAATAGTCACCAATGCGTTTACGCAATTCTTTTGGTTTCATTTGCGTCGTATCAATCGTATAGTTCGCTAGACTTTTAATTTCTGTTAATAACTCACGTTCTTCATTTATCGATTCTATCAATGAACGTTGTCCATTTCCATTTAACGGATGCGCACGTCTTGTTTCTTTATATCTAGAAATTAAACGCTCATTAGATGCTTCCAAGAACATCATATCCACAATCACATCAGAGTTACTTTTAATTAAATCCATTTCGTGGATTAATGATTTAAACAATTCTTTCCCTCTTAAATCGATTGCAATTGCAACTTTTTGTAATGATGGATTACCTTGCCCCATCAATTCTACAAATTTAGGTAAAAGTATCGGCGGTAAGTTGTCTACACAGAAATAACCGATATCTTCTAGACTTTGAATGACTACAGATTTCCCAGCACCTGATAAACCTGTAACGACTAATAATTCACTTTTTACTATTTCTTTTTCATCCGGTTGCATCTTTTCACACCATTCGTTGATTTATTTAATCATAAAATGTTACTTCGTTGTTAACAGTTCATATTTTAAAGTGATGTGATTCATTTCACTTCAAATAAGTCTAACAATCTTATGCTATCATATTTCATTTTACATGAAAAAGGTCTTAGGTAGTAGCATTATCACTTTAATATTGAAGTTAGCTGTGGCTGCAATTTAACTCCTATAACCATAAGACTTCAATTATAAACATAGATAAATATATATCCTTATGTAAAAAGCTAGAGCACAATGCTTTCAGTTATGTCTGAGCATCATGTTCTAGCTTTAACTAAATTCTATTATACAACACAATCACACGATTGATTATGCTTCTATTGTATCTTTGATGTGTTCAATATATGCGATAGCACTTTGTGCTGCAATACTACCATCACCTGTTGCAGTAACGATTTGACGTAAACCTTTTTCACGTACATCGCCTGCTGCGTAAATACCAGGAATGCTTGTACTCATATCTTCATTCGTTAAGACATAACCGACTTCATTTGTAATACCTAAATCTTGGAAAGGTACTGTCAGTGGTTTCATACCAATATAAATAAATACACCATCCGCATCTAATGTTTGTTCAGAACCATCTTTTGTTGATTCTAATGTGACTGATCCTACTTTACCATCTTTGTCGTTAATTGTTTTTAGTGTGTGGCTCCAGATAAA
>ERZ1023263.211-NODE-211-length-16478-cov-17.860927_pt1 | contig 16478 bp, 14 predicted proteins | sample MGYA00380461_ERZ1023263 | MGnify/ENA primary metagenome ERZ1023263 (study PRJEB33173, sample SAMEA4830316) | metagenome | study: EMG produced TPA metagenomics assembly of the PRJEB25223 data set...
AACAAGAGGAAGCTCAAATGAGCTTCCTCTTGTGAAAAATTGTGGGACAGCAATGCGCATGGTGCGCCTTTTTTATTGGACATATCTGTTTACGTTTTTGACTATTTGTCCACTTCCTATACCGATAAATCTGTTTACACTCAATACACTTAGCTATTTCAAGTTAAAAATCTTTGACTTTACAGTCACCAAGAAAAGCCATTGAAATGCTTGTACCCAATTAGAAGATGTTGCACGATTAAAACATTCAAGATGCACCTGTGAAGGCGCGTGAACTCACTGATTTAGGATTATAACCGCTGGTTAAACCAGTATTGAGGAACCCGATATGCCACAATACAAAGCGCCACTACGTGATATGCAATTTGTTTTGCATGAATTATTAAATGCCGAAGATCACTATGCAAAGTTACCTGCATTCCAAGAAAACGTAAGCCGTGAATTGGTTGACCAATATTTGGAAGCAGCAGCTGATTTCTGTGAGAATGAACTTTCTCCTATCAACCAATCAGGCGATCGTGAAGGTTGTACTTGGAACGATGGTGTTGTTACTACGCCTACAGGCTTTAAAGAAGCGTATCAAAAATTTATCGAACTTGGCTTCCCATCGTTGTCTGCTGAAGAGCAATATGGCGGTCAAGGTCTACCTGTATCTTTAGGTAACGTGATTTCTGAAATGGTGGGTACTGCGAACTGGGCATGGGGCATGTATCCGGGTCTTTCTCATGGTGCTGTACGTACTTTAGAACATCACGGTTCAGACGAACAAAAATCCACCTATCTACCTAACTTGGTTTCAGGTGTTTGGACCGGCACCATGTGTCTTACTGAATCACATGCTGGTTCTGATTTAGGTATCATTCGCACCAAAGCTGAGCCTCAATCAGACGGTAGCTATGCCATCACAGGCGAGAAAATCTTTATCTCAGCAGGTGAACATGACATGGCTGAGAACATTGTCCATATTGTTCTTGCTCGTCTTCCTGGCGCACCTAAAGGCACCAAAGGTATTTCACTATTTATCGTACCAAAGTTCAATGTTAATGCAGATGGCTCTTTAGGCGAGCGTAACGCAGTTCGTTGTGGTTCAATCGAACATAAAATGGGGATTCATGGTAACGCGACTTGTGTGATCAACTTTGATAACGCGAAAGGCTTCCTAATTGGTCCTGAAAACCGTGGTCTAAACTGCATGTTCACGTTCATGAACACTGCGCGTATTGGTACTGCAATTCAAGGTCTCGCAGCATCTGAAGGTTCTTTCCAAGGTGCATTGGCTTATGCCAAAGACCGTGTGGCAATGCGTTCACTTTCTGGTCCGAAAGCTCCTGAAAAAGAAGCAGATCCAATTATTGTGCATCCTGCTGTACGCAATATGCTATTGACTCAAAAAGCGTTTGCTGAAGGTGGTCGCGCACTAGTGTATTTGTTGTGTCTACACGCTGATATTGTTGAACAAGGTGCAACTGAAGAAGATCGTAAATTCTCTGACAATATCTTGTCTTTATTGACGCCAATTGCAAAAGCATTCTTAACTGAAACAGGTTCTGAATCTGCAAAACATGGTGTGCAAGTCTTCGGTGGTCATGGCTTCATTTCTGAACATGGCATGGAACAAATTGTGCGTGATACACGCATCTCTACCATTTATGAAGGAACCACTGAGATTCAAGCACTTGACCTTTTAGGCCGTAAAGTGTTGGGTACACAAGGTGCAATGTTGAAAGACTTCACCAAAATCATCCATAAGTTTGCAGAAGCCAACAAAGACAATGCTGCAATAAAAGAGTTTGTTGAACCTCTTGCTGCTCTAAACAAAGAGTGGGGCGACCTGACCATGCAAATTGGTATGCGCGCAATGCAAAACCCTGATGAAGTGGGTGCAGCTGCAGTTGATTACATGTATTTCTCTGGCTATGTAACACTGGCTTACCTATGGGCACGTATGGCATTGGTCGCACAAGAAGCACTTGCAGCGGGCACAACCGATGTGGACTTCTACAATGCGAAAGTGGCGACTGCACGTTTCTACTTCAAGAAAATCTTGCCACGTGTTCGCTCACACGTAGACGTGATTGCAACAGGTGTAGAGCCACTATTTGCATTAGATGCTGAACACTTTGCTTTCTAAGCGAAAATTGAAACTCGCTAAATATTGAACATATTTAGCGGGATATTCAAAATATTGTACTCTTGAGTACAGAAATTGAGAAAGGACGGTCATAGCATTGACAGTCCTTTTTCTTTATAAATAAAGCATTCTTTCGCTTTAGTGGTCTACAACATTCACAATTGTAGATTACACTGAACTCAACGAATCAAGATTCAAACAATAAACAGGTGAACTCACATGCCAATTTATAATGCCCCACTTGCCGATATGAAATTCATCTTAAATGATGTATTCAATGCAGAACAATTCTGGCAAAACAACGAAAACCTCGCTCACCTTGATGCTGCAACGGCTGAAGCAATTTTGGAAGAAATGGCAAAATTTGCCCAAAACGTGACGCTGCCAATTAACCGTAGCGGTGATGAAGAAGGTGCAACCTATAACAATGGCGAAGTCACTACACCTGCCGGTTTTAAAGAAGCATTTAAACAATATGCCGAAGGCGGCTGGATTGGTTTAGGCGCAGATGAAGAATGGGGTGGTCAAGGCATGCCAAAAATGCTGACAGTATTGTCGGATGAAATGCTGTTTGCCACCAACCCATCATTCATGTTGTATCCACTACTGTCTGTCGGTGCAGGCATGGCGTTAAGCAGTTATGCATCACAAGAACAGAAAGAAATCTATTTACCTAAAATTTACTCAGGTGAGTGGTCAGGTACCATGTGCTTAACTGAACCGCATGCAGGTACAGATTTAGGGATTATTAAAACTAAAGCTGAACGCAACGAAGATGGTACTTATAACATTACAGGTACTAAGATCTTCATTACAGGTGGTGATCACGACCTCGCAGAAAATATCATTCACTTAGTTTTAGCGAAAACACCTGATGCTCCTGCAGGTTCACGCGGTATTTCTTTATTCATCGTGCCAAAATTCTTGGTGAATGAAGATGGTTCATTGGGTGAACGCAACCCAGTAGGCCCAGGTTCAATCGAACACAAAATGGGTATTAAAGCCTCTGCAACATGTGTGATGAACTTTGATGGTGCGAAGGGTTTCTTGGTCGGTAAAGAAAATGAAGGTCTTGCAGCCATGTTCGTGATGATGAACTATGAACGTTTATCAATGGGTATCCAAGGTCTTGGTGCTTCTGAATTTGCTTACCAAAATGCAGCTCAATATGCGACTGATCGTTTACAAGGTCGTAGTGCTTCTGGTGTTAAATCTCCAAGCATACCTGCGGATAGCATCTTAGTTCATGGTGATGTTCGTCGCATGTTGCTCAATGCACGTGCCAATAATGAAGCATCTCGTGCATTTGCAGTTTACGTGGGTCAGCAACTGGATATCACTAAGTTCTCAACAGACCCTGAAGCTGTAAAATCAGCCAGTGACCGTGTAGCATTACTAACCCCTATTGCAAAAGCCTATTTAACCGATACTGCATTCCAAGCCACTTTAGATGCGCAAATGGTATTTGGTGGTCACGGTTATATTCGTGAATGGGGCATGGAACAATGTGTACGTGACTTACGTATTGCGCAAATCTATGAAGGCACCAACGGCGTACAATCACAAGACTTGATTGGTCGTAAAACCATTAAATGCAATGGTGAATTTATTGCAGAATATATTGCAGAAATCCGTGATTTTGCCAATGGTTTAGATGCAGACCTGAACTTCATTAAAGATGCAACTTTGGATGCAGCGACCGAAGTCGAATCTGTGACCCAATACGTTTTAAATGCAGCCAAAGAAAATGTAGATTTCCCGAATGCAGCAGCGGTAGATTATTTACATGCGGTAGGTTTGCTCAGCTTCTCATATATGTTTGCGCGCATTGCGAATGCCGCTAAGCAAAAAGAGGGCGAGTTCTATCAAAACAAATTGTCATTGGCACTGTACTTTGTACAACGTATTTTGCCAGAACTAGCTTTACGCATTACAAAAGTGAAAGCGGGTGCAGAAGTGGTAATGAACTTCAGCGAAGATTACTTCACCAGTCAAGCTTAAGTCGATTGTCTCTAAAAAACGCCTGCATTGTCAGGCGTTTTTTATACCTCTTATTTTTACTATGTTTACGCAGCTTTTCCTGTAGTTGTGCACAGTTTTTGCATGAGTTTTTATCATTCATCAACATCATCAGGAGGAGCAAATGAAAGCACAACATTCTAAAGTAGAAAAAATAGAAACCCTCCTCGACCGACTTGGCAACCTGGCCGTTGAAAGTTTTCACTATATTGCCCTGTTCGTGATTGGCTGTATGGTGATCTGGTCGGCCGGCCATACCGTGGTCGATATTCTGACCGTCAAACAATATGCCACGATTGATGATATTTTACTGCTGTTCATTTATCTGGAGCTCGGCGCCATGGTTGGTATTTACTTTAAAACCAACCACATGCCAGTACGCTTCCTGATTTATATTGCCATTACCGCCCTGACCCGGCTGCTGATTTCCGATATCCAGCACGACCATAAAGCGGATATTGACCTGGTGATTATTACTGGTTCGATTCTGATTCTGGCCTTTGCAATTCTGGTGGTGCGTTTTGCCTCCTGGAATTATCCATCGGTAATTCGGGATAAACACAGCGAAAAACCGTTACCACAAGGCAAGACCCCACGCCCCGAAGATGATGAACTGGCTTAAACTCACGTCCATCATTCAAATCTGAAGCACAAAAAAGCGCGCCTGGATACCACCACGGCGCGCTAATTTTTGAGTGAAGATTCACCGGATCATCAGTTTGGTTGAAATAGTTTTCCTTAGCGCTGGAGCGCTCCGGATGATCTAACGGTTCGGCACCAAAATATAACGGCCATTTTCATAAATCCAGTAGCTGCCATTTGGCGGGGCCGGTAAACCTAAACGGCGCCAGTCGGTAATGATGGTCTGCGTGCTGCTTTCAATCCGGGCTACATTCGGATCACCATTGACCCAGCTATAACTTTGCGAATTCTGGTAAATGGTGGTGGGCGCCTGATATTGAATACTAATGCCCGGACGTACCGGTTGATGGCCCCAATGCGGATGTGGCGGATAATATTGTGGCGGCCTGTGCTGCGGATAAGACGGGCGATGCTGTGGATAATACTGCGCATGCGATTTACGCTCCACACCCTGATAACTGGCCCAGCGATTAGTATCGGCCAGCGATAATGTCGAGATGGCAGACAACCCAATGCCCAACCATAAACCTGCTTGCATTCTTTTCATTACCCGACTCCCAAACATCAGCCCATTGATTTTACTATAAAACAGGATTGAGGATAAAAAATGAACATACATGCTTTATCCAGCTTTTTTTAGATGAATGGTGGCAGATCGGCCGTATTTCTCAGTGAAAATAATGGCCTACTTTTATGCTACACTCGCTTTTTTTTCATACTAGGTTCATGCTTGTGTCTGATTTAAGTTTTGATCGTCTTTATGAATATTTCTGCAAAGTACCCAGTGTTCAAAAAAACTTGATCGATGCCTATGGCACAGATGGTGCTCAGGCCTGGTGGTTCAAATTTCAGATTAATGTAGCACACCCACTGGCCTGGCAAACCGTACAGGAACTGGGTCATGTGCTGAACTATATTTCCAAGAATGAACGTTTGCCAACGCAGTTTTTACCGGTATCGCCACCACCTTATATGAATGGTGAGGCCAAAGATTTCCTGTCTTGGGTAATCCAGTGTAATCATGCCGATTTCCCGCCCGATGTGGTCTGCGACTGGCTGGAAGCGCGTTTGCCGAATCCGGTTGAAGATGAAAGCCAGTGGAAAATTAAAACCGACCTGAGCGAGTTGGATGAGCTGTCTGATAAAGATCTGGATGAACTGGTACCACCGAATCCGGGGCAAAACTAAGCGTTAAACCTTAGTACTGACCTCTCCCTGACTCTCTCCTAGAAGGTTAAGGAAAAGCGTGTCTCCCTAACCTTCTCTTACGAGGAGGAGAAAAAGCTATTGTTCCTAACTCTCTTGCAAGGAAGGGGAAAATCGCTTCTCTCCAACCCTCTCTTTACAGGATGGAAGAAAACTCATTCTTCCAAACATCTCTTATAAGCAGAAGCCACGGCTCCCAAACAGAAGCGTGGAATAAGGGAGATTAGAACGTCGACCAGCCACTCCATTCCATCAAACGATACAGCCCATATTTCAGCGTCGATTCATCGGCATACTGGGCATAATCCACGCTCATCTGACGGCCATTTAAGTTTGACCAGGCGGTATCAAAATACTGCTGGGCATCTTGAAATACCGGTGCTTGAGCCGGGCCTAACACGCGTAAATTGGTTTCCAGATTATAATTTTTTAAATTCCGCGCGGTGAAATTGGCCGAACCTAAAATCATCTCCTGTTGCTGGGCATTGCGCTTGATTAGCATTTTGCTATGACATTGCTCGCCTTGGGTATTACACCAGCGCAGTGGAATGCCGGCCTGATGTAATTCTGCTGCCACTGGCCGGTTCGGTACGCCATTCTTTTCCAGACCAAACGCATCTTTATTAGCATCCAGCAACACCCGCAATTTCACCCCACGCTCATGGGCTGCAAGCAGGCTTTTGATAATCTGGCGCTCGGACAGATAGAACATCACCAGATCAATCTGTTCATTGGCTTTAGCGCTATTGATCAGGTTTAAGGTCGCATCATAAATGGCTTTTTCAGTCAGCACCTGCACCTGCGGTTCAGTAGCAGCGGCCTGAAACTCACCGACAATCACCCCGGGAATATTGCTGCCGGACATGAGCGCCACCGACTGCTCGGTTTTCAGAATATCTACCGCGGTATTGCCTTTGACCACCAGCGCCACATTGGAGTGATGGGAACTGGCATCATGCGGATTCATTGAGGTCACCAGAGCTTCCCAGCCGTCCGGGGTATCAACCACAATGGTTTTACGGTGGTTGGCCTTAAAATTCAGCAGCTCGGAATAACTGCGCAGGGTGATTTTGCCCTCGCCAAACGGATTGGCCAGCCAGCCAGCCTCCGGATTATTGCGGATGCCCTGACAGCAGATGTACCAGAATCCGGACCACATCGGATTGGAAGCGCGTAGCGGAGTTAAATTGGTTTCGATCACATCAATTCCGGCCTGACGCAGTTGCCGATAATGCTCTGGCGCAAGCCCGCCATAAACCGAATTAATCGGATCGGTAATCAGCTTGATTTCAATATCCGGCTGGGTACGGCGTTTTTGAATCAGTGCATCGGTCAATTGCTGGCTGAGCGGTTGATGCTGGGCCTGTGATGCCCCGGTTTGCGGATTAAACAGGAACATATCCAGCACAATTAAACTTTGTGCTTCATCAATCAGGCGCAGCATTTCATTAAAAATCTGATGATCATAATGCTGCTGGCCCTGTGCATCCAGATAGGTCTGATCGGCCAGAAATTTGACTTCGGCATGACGTAGCGGTCCCGCATAATTCAAACCATCCGGTAAGGGCTTATAGGTGTGATACAGTGCCGAGGATAAATAGCTTAACGCCAGCAGTCCCATCATCACGCCCAGATAACGCCGTGGTGACCAGTTCAGTTTATTGTGAATTCGTTGAAAGATACGCATAAGAAAAAAACCTAACCCAATCAGCTCAGGCTAGGTTTTCTTCAGGCTTTTTTCAAGAGGATTTCCGTGACATCCTCTTGATTTTGGCAATAAATTTAAGTTCTGCTTAGAAGTTATATTCTAAACCAACGGTAAAATTACGGCCCACTTGCGGAATATTGGACAGGAATGAGGTGTGTGAATAAACCTGATCATCCAGCAGGTTATTGGCTTTAAAGAACACGCGGTAGTCCTGGTTATTCGCCATGGCACCCGTATAAGCCAGACCGACATTGACCATGTTATAGCCTTGGGTTTCCTGTTCATAGCTGGCAATCTGGTCCTGTTTAAAGACATGATAGTATTCTGCCAGACCTGACCAGCCGTCAGCAAAATCGGCTTCTACTTTGGTACCTAAACGGCCTGCGGGTACACGCGGGGCATTTTCACCATCAATTTTGCCACGGACATAGTCACCAAACAGGCTGACTTTATAAGTATCGTTAATGGCATAACCGAGCTGCGCTTCGGTCCCGTAGAAACGGGCTTTGTCTTGTTTATAATCAACTAGACGGAATGTCCCTTCACTGTCGGTTGTTGAGCCATAAATATAGTTATCAAACCAGTTATGATAAACATGCACATGATAATCCAGCTTATCACCTTCATAATGCAGACCTAACTCAAGGTTATTCGATTTTTCTACATCGAGATCCGCATTACCACGCTCATAGGTGTTAGTCGCAAAGTGAATACCATTGGCATACAGCTCTTGAGCTAAAGGTAAACGCTGCTGATGCGAACCAACCACAGAGAGTTTATAGTTGGGTGCAAATTCCCAGTTAGCTGCTGCTGAACCTGAAACGCCTGTATCTGAATAGTCTTTTTGAGTTGAATCTACATCAATTTTTTGATGTTCTACACGTGCACCTAGTTCCACATGTACATCACCAAACTGCTTATGTTCTAAAGCAAATAGGCTATATTTTTCTGTCTTGGTGTCTGCCATCAGCACGCTACTATGAGAATGCCCTTCATGTTCTTCCGCGCCACCCGCAAGATTAATTTTCTGTTGGCTATATTGGGTACCAACCACCCCTTCCCAACCTGCGACCGATTTATGTACCAGTTCTAAACGGGCATCATAGCCTTTGCTTTTAAAGTTACTGATGACTTCACTTTCTTCCAGCTCGTCATGTTCATAATCGGTATAGCTGGCATGGGCACGTAATTTGTCAAAACCGGCAAATGGCTGATCAAGTTCGGTACGCACATCATAACGGTGTGATTCCAGATCGACCCATGGACCACCATGAGTATGTTCTCCCTCCCCTCCATCCGGATCTTGTGCTCCATGCCCACCGCAATTCAATGTATTTCCATGTGGATGGCAATCATAATATTCATGGCTATGCCCTGGTAAACCGTATTTGTCCTGACGGTTGCTATACGACACCCCGACAAAACCACGGTCATGGATCCATGAACCACCAATATTGACGGTTTGCCCTTCTGCAAAAGTATTGTCTACACGGCGGACTTTATCAAAATGTGTTTCATGTTCCTCATCATGATCATGTGCATCATCATGTCCATGATCATGATCTTCATGGCCAGCTTCATCATTATGATGTTCTACCCAGTAATCCGGGGCAATATAGTTATTCGCTTTACGTTTAGAACCTTCTACACGGATTGCAAAGTTTTCACCAACCGCGGCGGTCACCCCTGCACTGGCCAGTTTTTCATCGCTGCCTGAGTTATAGCGCACACCGACTGTACCCTCTAAACCATCCGCCGGCATTTGGGTTGGAATTTTCTGATCAGTCACATTCACCAAACCGCCGACAGTACCTGCACCATAGAGTAAAGTCGATGGACCACGAATCACTTCAACCTGTTTTGCCAGAATTGGATCCACCGTAACCGTATGGTCTGGAGATAAAGTCGAAACATCGGCAGTTTCAGAGGCGTGTTGTAATACTTTGACACGCGGGCCATCTTGGCCACGAATCACAGGACGGCTTGAACCTGTGCCATACTGATTTGAATACACGCCCAGTTCATCGGCCAGTGCATCCCCAATGGTCGTCGGGCGTTCAGCCAATACTTTCTGTTCAACCACCTGATCTGCAACAGCAAAGTCAGCTGCAGTCTGAACCAGAGGATGGGCTTTTAGCTGGATGGTGTCGAGTTGCTGTGCATTTGATACATTCGCCTCATCTGCAAAAACTGCAGGGGCCACAACAGCAAGAATAGACAGTGTTATTAAATTCTTATGGAAGGACATGACTCAGGCTCATGAGTAACAAATTCAATGAAATGTTATAACGTAACAACAAAAAATCAAGTATTTTTTTAAAACAATTGAATTAATATTTATTTTGCTTTCTAATAGCTAGTTATTTTTTCTGATTTTTCATATGTTAAAGTTTTTGTATTTAGAAAAGCTTCCTACTACTGCTATTATTTTATTCTATTTAATTTTCTTCATAAATCTAGTTATTGATGACGGTATTAACTGGTCTTTAAACTATATTTTATTAGGTACATTCTTAACTCTAGCTTCTCTTTATAAAAAAATCTATATAAATAGATGGATTACTTTAACTCTTCTGATTCCGTTTTCTACTATCTATATAGTAAATTTTATTTTCCACTCTAATCAAATTTCAAGTGATCCATTTTTCAATAATAATATAGCTCCTGAAGTTAACAGTCAGTTTTTATATATATTACCATTTCTAACCTTACCTACAGTTCTGTTAATATTAAATAATTCAGAGAAAATTTTTATTAAAATTTTGAATTTCTCTATAATTGTTTCAGTATGCTTCAACATCTACTTCAATCTTATCTATGAGCTTAATCGGGGGTTATTAAGTCAAAAGTTTGGGGCAATTATCCTTTATGATGCTTCTATAGCTTCTTTATCCCTCTTAACACTAATAGTAAATTTTTACTATAAAACAAAATATACAAATCTTTTTATTATCCTAGCTATTACCAATCTATTCTTAATTATAGCTCATGGGAGTAGAGGTACTTGGTTAGGAGTTCCTTTTATTTTAATTATTATTGCTTATTACTTCTTCAAGACTCAGCGCCCACAAGTTATTTTGACTTTATGTACTTCGCTCTTATTCACTATTATTCTATTCTTTGCTCCAAATTCACCTTTTCATGAACGTTGGAATGCACTAAAACAAGATACAGCTCTTATAGAACAAAATAGCTATCACTCAAGTACAGGGACTCGGATTTTTTTATGGAAGTATTCAATAGATCAATTTTTAGACTCCCCAGTGTATGGAGTTGGTACTAAAGCATTTAGGGATAATATTTGTAAACAACAACAGAAAGGCACTATACCTGCTTGCAATCCTCATGCACATAATATCTTTTTCCAATTTCTTGCAACACATGGCTTATTAGGATTGATCGGAATTATAACAGCATTTATTATACCACTAGGATTTTATTTCCATTCTTTAATAAAATCATCAGATGAAAAGGTTAAAACTCTTGCTTTTATGGGAGTATGTTTCACTTTATTTTTCAGCATTTGCGGATTAACAGACTTCTTATTTTTTACTGCTTTTCCAACTATGTTCTATTTTTTAACCACAGTTACACTTATGACATTTATTAGCAAAAGACGAATTTTAAAAATTCCTGAATAGGGTAATGTTATATTTTTTATTAGAAATATGCCCTTTACCTTATCTCATGCGGTTTTAGCACCTCCCATTGCCCAGCTGACAGGTCATCGTCTTCCCGTTGCGGCCCTCGCTATTGGCTGTATGCTGCCCGATTTAAGCCGTTTATTTACCACCGATCAGGGCGGCTTGAATCATTTATGGAGTTCAATTGTTCACCCAAATTTATGGCTGGGTCTGGCTTTTTGTGCGGCATGGTATATGATTTATCGTCCGGTGCTGTATCGGACGCTAGGCATACAATATGAGCTCAATCTGGATTCGTTCAAGTCGGCCCTTGGTTTTTTACTTGCGGTAATCCTCGGGCTATTGCTGGGCAATGCCACCCATTTAATTTGGGATGGTTTAACTCACGTCGACTTTCGCACTTTTGCCTTTCATAACGTCTTAAGCCAGCCGGTGTCCTGGTTCTCCCAGACCTATCCACTGCATTTTATCTTGCAGATTGGCAGTTCGCTTCTGGCCCTGCCGTTTTTGCTGTGGATGTGCTGGCGTTATTATCAGCGCTATCGTCAGCATTGGCCAGTGAGCCGACGGGTCAAACAAGCGGCAGCGATCCTGATTGGTCTGGCTATTTTGCTAGGTGCTTATTCGGTCTGGGATTATGCCCGCTATTTCAGTGATGAACTCTGGTATAGCCATCGTTATTATTTTCTGGGCCGGGCTTTTAATGAGTTTAGTCAGGGTGCCTTAATCATTTTAACCACGGGCTGTATTTTATTTCAGATTCTGGACCGCAATCATGAGTTCGGTTAACTCGAAATAACAGGAAATTGCCGGGTTTTTCACGCTAGTTCTTGTGACAAAACCTGCAAAGAGGCATAATCCAACATTTACTTCAAGCGGTACGCTGTTTACGTATGCGCTGTCATTAACCCATATAGTTGGATTTTTTACGCTATGATGCGAACTCATTACTGCGGTTCTTTAACCGAAGCTCAAATCGACCAAACCGTAACCTTGTGTGGTTGGGTACATCGTCGCCGTGACCACGGTGGTGTGATCTTCCTGGATATGCGTGACCGTGATGGTCTGGTACAAGTGGTTATCGACCCGGATACCCCAGAAGCGTTTGCCACAGCAGATAAAGCTCGTTCTGAATTCGTATTAAAAATTACAGGCCGTGTACGCCGCCGTTATGCGGGTACTGAAAATGCCAATATGGTCAGTGGCCAGATTGAAGTATTGGGCAAAGAAATTGAAGTGCTGGCTCAATCTGAAACGCCTCCATTCCCACTGAATGATGAAAACACCAATATTTCTGAAGAAATCCGTCTGAAATACCGCTTCCTGGACATCCGTCGTCCAGAAATGTTAGAGCGCTTACGTTTCCGTTCTAAACTGACCAACCTGATTCGTAACTACTTCGAAGACAACGGTTTCCTAGACGTTGAAACTCCAATTTTGACTCGTGCAACGCCTGAAGGTGCACGTGACTATCTGGTTCCAAGTCGTGTGTCTAACGGTAGCTTCTACGCACTGCCACAATCACCACAGCTGTTCAAACAGTTATTGATGGTAGGTGGTATTGACCGTTATTACCAAATCGCCAAATGTTTCCGTGACGAAGACTTGCGTGCGGACCGTCAGCCTGAATTCACCCAGATCGACGTTGAAACATCGTTCATGAGCGATGATGACATCATGGATCTGATGGAACGTTTGACTGTAAAGATGTTCAAAGAACTTCTTAACGTTGAATTCGACAAATTCCCGCGTATGACTTATGCCGATGCGATGCGTGACTATGCATCAGACAAACCGGACTTGCGTATTCCATTGAAACTGATTGATGTTGCAGATTTGATGCAAGATGTTGAGTTCAAGGTATTCGCTGGTCCTGCCAAAGACCCTAAAGGTCGTATTGTTGCGCTTCGCGTACCAGGTGCGGGTTCACTGCCACGTAGCGCGATCGACGAATATACTAAATTCGTGAGCATCTACGGTGCAAAAGGTTTGGCTTACATCAAAGTCAATGAACTGGAAAAAGGCATCGAAGGTCTGCAATCTCCAATCGTGAAATTTATCGAGCCAATCGTGCTTGATCTATTAAAACGTGTTGGCGCAGAAAATGGTGACATCGTGTTCTTTGGTGCAGACAAAGCCAAAGTTGTAAACGATGCGATGGGCGCGCTTCGTGTCAAGATTGGTCACGACATGAATCTTTCGACGTGCGAATGGGCTCCGCTTTGGGTAGTTGACTTCCCAATGTTCGAAGAAACTGATGATGGCAAATGGACTTCTGTGCATCACCCATTCACGCTGCCAAAATCAAGCATTGAAGACGTGAAAAACAACCCAGGTGCTGCGCTGTCTGTCGCTTACGATATGGTATTGAACGGCACTGAAATCGGTGGTGGTTCACTGCGTATTCACAACCTGGAAATGCAAAAAGCCATCTTTGAAGCTTTAGGTATTGGTGAAGAAGAAGCTGAAGAGAAATTCAGCTTCTTACTGAATGCTTTACGTTACGGTGCACCTCCACACGGTGGTCTAGCATTCGGTCTGGACCGTTTAGTGATGCTGATGACCGGCGGTGCGTCTATTCGTGATGTGATTGCATTCCCGAAAACCAAGACTGCTGAATGTCCATTGACTCAAGCACCAGCACCAGTTGAAGCGACTCAACTGCGTGATTTGGGTATTCGCTTACGTGAAAAACCAAAAGCGGAATCTCAAGAATAATAGCTTGTCATTCTAAAGAAGCCCTGCACTTGCGGGGCTTTTTTATTACATTGAGATCACTGCCGAGCAATGGCATAATAACTGCAGTTTTCATTCTTAGGTGATTCAGCGATGGCAATGCGTCCTGCAGTACGTAACCGCGGCATCATGCTCATTGTCTTTTCGATTGTACAATGGCTGTTCATGCGTTATATCTTGGCGAACAACCTGTTTGCGCTTGATACCAATGACCGTATTGTATATTTCAGTTTGAGTAGTATTATCGGCGCCTTGCTGATTTTTGTCGGACTGATTTATATGGTCTTAAAAGGCAATGCAGATCGACCATAATTGTGCGGACCCTTGCTTGATTCATGTATTCCCTTCTTAAAAATTTCTCCAGACTCCCCCTGCGCTTGATTCAGGTCACCGCCCGATCTGTAGGCTGGTTGCTGTATGTGAGTAATTCTTCTGCCCGACGCGTGACCGAAATTAATTTAAAGTCGGCTTATCCGGAGTTATCCGAATCGGAACGGGATCAGCTCACAAAACGCAGCCTGAAAAGCCAATGTATGACCTATGCAGAGTCGGTCAAGATTTGGGGTTCTGCACCGGAGTTTGCCCTTGAACAGATCAAGGCTGTGCATGGGGAAAGTATTTTTTTAGCAGCACTGCAAAACCCAAATGGAACCTTGGCAGTGGTGCCACATTTTGGCACCTGGGAATTGATGAATGCCTGGGTAAATTTACATACCGCACCGGTCATTATGTATAAACCGAGCAAAAATCCAGATGTAGACCGGTTTATGCTGGAAGCACGCCAGCGCCTTAATGCCACACTGGTACCCACCGATGAAACGGGGGTACGTACTTTATTTAAACATTTGAAACAAGGTGGATTTGCTGCGATTTTACCGGATCATGTACCCAAAGAGTCTGGGGGTATTTACTCACCTTTCTTTGGCCAGAATACGCTTTCCTCTACCCTACTCTCTAAACTAGCAGCCAAGACCCAGTGTTCAGTGATTGGTTTAAGCTGTTTACGCCGTGAAGATTTAAGTGGTTTTGAACTGCATGTACAGACTTTATCTGCAGAGATTAATGCTAAAGACCTGCAACTTTCAGTCGATACGCTTAATAAAGAAATGGAGCGGATGATTAATGTCGCTCCAGAACAGTATTTGTGGGGGTATAAGAGGTTTAGGAAGATAAAAGAAAATATAAATTTTTATATACATCGATCTTTGTAATTATATTTTTATCATAAGAGACTCTATGAAAGCCTATAAAAACATTCTTTTTATTCTTGACCATTTAAAAGGTGGAGGTGCTGAACGTATTTCTCTTGATGTGGCAAATAACTTAGCCCAAAAGCACAAGGTAACTATAGCATTATTAGATTCTAGTAATATTCGCATGCCTATCTCCAACAGAGTAAATCAAGTTCATCTTGATGTTAATAAAAAATTCATGAGTGGAAATTTATGGAGAAATAAAAAAAACAAGTTAACTATAGGTGATATCAATAAAATAAATAATCTAGTATCAGAAAAAGAATATGACCTTATTATACTTAGTCACTGGTACTCTTTACATTTAGCATCCCTATTAGAAGGAAATATTTGGATTTGGATTCATAGTGAAATATTTAACCCTCATAAATCGCGAACCAGCAACCCTTTTCGCTGGTATAAAGAAAAAAGGAGAGTTTTTCTCGAGAGAAAATACTTTACAAAACTACTTAATGGTAGAAATTTAATCTTTGTAAACAATACTCTTCTGGAGAAGTATAAATCCTATATCCCTCAGTCAAATATAAAAGTTATTTATAACGGTATTGATGAAAATAGGCTAAAAGAAAACCTAGACAATCAAGATAAAAAAATATGGGATTGTATTTTTGTTGGGCGCTTAAGCTCTGAAAAGCAGCCAGAATATGCAATACAAGCTTTTGCAGCAAGCACCTTAACAGGTAGAATGGCTATAATTGGTGATGGTTCATTACTTCCCTCTTTAAAAAATTTAGCCTGTAAACTAGGGATAGAGAATCGTTTAGACTTCTTAGGCTGGCAGAATAATCCAGCAAATTTTATTAAGAAAAGTAAAGTTCTTATTATGAGTTCAAAACAAGAAGGGTTCGGTCTCGTTATTGCAGAAGCTATTTTACTTGAAACGCCTGTTGTTGCCTTTAACTGCTCTGAAGGGGTTTTCTATCAATTAAATACCCCCGTATTAAAAGAGGGGTTAGTTCCCCCTCAAGATCTTAGAGCCTTAGCCTCTAAACTAGAAAAAATCTATCATCATCCTTATGAAATTAAATCTGTCGATAAAGAAAGACTATCAATAAAAACAACTATAGAATCATTTGAAAATTTGGGTTGATAGGTTGATAGGTTGATAGGTTGATAGGTTGATAGGTTGATAGGTTGAT